>Ga0334884_1004353_pt1 | contig 14724 bp, 9 predicted proteins | sample GraSluR1_MG_7_FD_207215 | JGI IMG/M metagenome (GOLD analysis project Ga0334884, IMG submission 207215) | Sludge microbial communities from methane-producing bioreactor in Wageningen University, Netherlands - Granular Sludge_12_05 R1 | ecosystem: Engineered > Bioreactor > Anaerobic > Unclassified...
AAGAGCTGGATGCCTCCAGCGAGCCTGTCCCCATGGCGGGGCTCTCCTTCACCGGGCCGATCGTGATTGCGGCGATCGACTTCGGGAGGAAGGGGGAGGACGCGGTGGGGGTGTTCGACCCCAACTCTGGATTGTGGTTCTTGGACTTCGATAGTGACGGAGCTGCTGACAAAGCCCTTTACTATGGGGCCACCACCCACAAACCGGTTACTGGAGACTGGAATGGTGATGGCAAGGATACTATAGGAGTATTCGACCCAGCTTCTGGATTGTGGTTCTTGGATGACGACAACGATGGTGCTGCCGACAAGTTCGTTTACTTTGGGGCTAACACCCACAAACCGGTTACAGGAGATTGGAATGGAGATGGTAAGGATACCATAGGAGTATTCGATCCGGCTTCAGGTCAGTGGTTCCTAGACGACGACAACGATGGTATTGCCGACGAGTTCGTTTACTTCGGAGCCAGCACCCACATACCAGTTACAGGTGACTGGAACGGAGATGGCAAGGATACCGTCGGCGTATTCGATCCGGCTTCGGGTCTGTGGTTCCTGGACTATGACAACGATGGTGTTGCCGACAAGGCATTCTATTATGGAGCAACCATCCATAAACCGGTTACGGGCGATTGGAACGGAGATGGCAAGGATACCGTCGGCGTATTCGATCCGGCTTCTGGTCTGTGGTTCTTGGACTACGACATAGATGGTGTTGCGGATAAGTTCGTTTACTACGGAGCCAGCACCCATATGCCTGTTACAGGCGATTGGTTAAAAATTTAGTATAGAATCCGCCTTATAGGCGGATTCCTAATATTTATTCATCGGCATTATGTGATACAATCAGAGATTATATTTGATATTCGCCAAAGAAGAATACGTAAAAAGCTACATAAGTTTTTACATATTTTACAATATATATTAATCAAGCGAATCTTCTGATATAAGTTGAAACACACTAGAATACGGTGAGTCAATATGAGGATATTATTAGAATTACTCAACTGAAACGGGCCTGTTGATCATAATATTATTTATTATATCCATAATGCTACCCGCAGAATTTAATTACCAAAACATAAATCGAGTTAATTACATACTTTTGATGAATTGAGAGAAACGAATTTATAGAACAAGAGAGAAGAAGTGATAAGATAAATTAAGGTGGTGAGGTAAGTATGAACAGATTATCGATCAATCGTCTAATGCTGCTATCCCTAGGAGTTTTATTCATATTGATCTTTCAGGCTCCAGCAGTTTCAGCAGAACAGTCCCTCGGTACAGATGAGTCAGAAGCATCCGTAAACTTTTCTAACATTTTATCCTTAAACGGGACGGTTTTCAACGACCTGAACGGCAACGGTTTCATGGACGAGGGAGAGCCAGGGCTTCCTGGATGGACGATAAGGCTTATGCAGGACGAAATGGAAGTCCTCAACGTCACCTCTGATCAGCTCGGAGAGTACATCTTCGAGGGCCTCGATGCCGGAGAATACGTCGTCGCCCAAGACCTTATGCCAGGCTGGAACCAGACAGCTCCAGGTGGAGGATCGTATAATGTAACTCTGGTGGATAAGGACGGAAAAAGGTACGACTTTGGCAACTTCGAGGGGGCGGTCCTCGCCACAAGCATCCGCGAGTATCCCCTCATGCGCCCATCCCCAGAAACGCTTCAGAGATGGATAGAGGTATTCAAGATGCAACCCCTCGCTGAGATCGATCCTGAGATCTCAGCAGAACTTGATATATCGCCTACTGGCTCCCTTAGCCTGCTGAATCATCTCCAGTACATTCCTGCTGAGAGAGACCAGTGGGATTGTGGCAACTGCTGGGTCTGGGCTGGGACCGGGGTTATGGAGATCGGACTGTCCGTTGAAGAGGGGATCAAGGACCGCCTTTCGATACAATACCTCAACTCCAACTACTTGGGAGGGAGTGGATCTGATTGGGCTTGCTGCGGTAATTGGTTGGTAGATTTGGCCAATTTTTATGCCGGCACAGGTAAAGCTATTCCATGGTCCAACGCCAATGGTCATTGGCAGGACGGGGGCAGAACCTGCGAGATAGGCTCCACCAGCGTACCGGCGGGCGTGATAACGACCACACCCAACTATCCCATAGACACAATTGAGGCGCAGGCCATACTCACCCAGGGTGTTGGAAGCGCCACTGCCATATCGAACATCAAGAACGTCTTGAACCAGAATAAGGCTGTAACCTTCTCATTCTTCCTTCCGACTTACGACGAATGGAACATATTCGGACAATTTTGGTTCAATCAGCCCGAGACCGCTTTATACAACCCAACGTTCCCAGATGGCAAGGCCTGGAATGATGAGCAGGGTGCAGGCCATGACGTCCTCTGTGTGGGCTACAACGACGACGACCCCAACAACAAGTACTGGATCATGTTGAACAGCTGGGGGACAACCGCTGGACGCCCCAACGGGCTCTTCCGCGTCAACATGAACATGAACTACGACAACTACGTCACCTTGGGTGGACAGGGATACTACGCGTTTTACTGGGAGACCCTCGATCTGGAGTACGATCTTCATGCAGGACAGGACACGATCGGAGTCTTCAGGTCTTCGACTCGGACTTGGTACTTGGACTACAACAACGATGGGATACCCGATAAGATCTTAGCTTATGGGCTGAACGGGGATCTTCCGGTATCTGGCGACTGGAACAAAGACGGCACAGATACGGTCGGCGTCTTCAGGCCGACGACTCGGACCTGGTACCTGGATTACAACAACGACGGAGTGCCAGATAAGATACTAGCCTACGGGCTGAACGGGGATCTTCCGGTATCTGGCGACTGGAACAAAGACGGCACAGATACGGTCGGCGTCTTCAGGCCGACGACTCGGACCTGGTACCTGGATTACAACAACGACGGAGTGCCAGATAAGATACTAGCTTACGGGCTCAGCGGTGACCTGCCGGTAGCCGGAGACTGGAACAACGACGGGACGGATACGATCGGGGTCTTCAGGCCGACGACCAGGACCTGGTACCTGGACTACAACAACGACCGGGTGCCTGATAAGATCTTCGCTTTCGGGCTGAATGGGGACCTGCCGGTAGTCGGCGACTGGAACAACGACGGCAGAGATACAGTTGGAGTTTTCAGGCCGACGACCAGGACCTGGTATTTGGACTACAATAACGACGGGATACCTGATAAGATCCTAGCTTACGGGCTGAACGGAGACAAGCCGGTTTCAGGGGATTGGTACAAGAATTAATCGAGCTTGAGGTATCTTGGAGAGTTTTCTCTCTAAGATACTCCTCCATTCTTTTATTTGCTTGAAATGGTATACCGGCGTTCGTTTGACCGAACAGGATAATCTTCACTGAATCGTTACGTTTTACTTGCTTGGCCCATAACAAGCATAATCGATATATATCTTGAAATTAGTGTGGATTCGATGAATTATAATAACGAGGTGAGGTAGTCATTGAATATCGACTTATCAGTTGTAGTGCCTGTATACAATGAGGATAACAATATTGATCCCCTTTATCGGGAAATCACATCTTCATTGTCGTCTCTCCCCAAGACCTACGAGATCGTATTTGTGGATGATGGGTCCAACGATAACACATTTCAAGTGCTGAAGGAAATTCAAGAACGGGATAAGCGAGTTAAGATCATAAAATTCAGACGAAATTTTGGCAAATCTGCAGCCCTCAATTCGGCCTTTGATTTCGTTAAAGGTAATATAATTATCACGATGGACGGCGATTTACAGGACAATCCCGAGGAAATCCCAAGCTTCGTTGATGCTATTGAGGGCGGATCGGACTTGGTGAGCGGATGGAAATACAGTAGGAAAGACCCGTTGACCAAAAAAATGCCTTCTACATTATTTAATAAAATGACTCGCCTGTTAACAGGCGTTGATCTCCACGATTTTAACTGCGGCTTTAAAGCATACAAGAAAGAAGTTCTCGATACTATTTCGCTATACGGAGAGATGCATAGATACATTCCAGCGTTAGCAGCTCAGTACGGATTTAAGATAACCGAGCTGAAGGTCAAGCATCGGCCCCGCAGTTACGGGAGGTCTAAATATGGTTTTTCCAGGCTTATCAAAGGATTCCTGGACTTAATTACTGTTAAATTTTTAACCGAATACTCATCGAGACCGTTACACGTTTTTGGGATACCTGGTATGATATCGCTCGTATCCGGCTTTTTTATCGGGCTGTATCTGGTTATTTTAAAATATTGGAAAGATGTTATGCTCAGTGACCGTCCACTATTATTGCTCTCAATTTTATTAATTATTCTAGGGCTACAATTTATATCCATCGGCTTACTTGGTGAGATGATAACCTTCAGGGAAAGGAAGGATGCGAGCACGGAAAAATATATAGAGGCTATCTTGGACGGTCAAAATGACAATAATATATAATTACATTTTAAGATTATCAGAGTTGATATAATGGCATCGGATCTGGTTGATCATCTAGTAAAAATACATAATCGTGAAAAAACCGATTTTCGCTGGAGGAATTTGAGAAAGCTTGTAAGAAAGCACGTCGTAGGGACCCGAATATTAGATGCGGGCTGTGGCACCGGCCATACGACCTTGGAGTTGTTGAGGGAAAGCTATGACGTTACAGCGATAGATAATTCGGAGGATCTCATCGCCTTCACCAAGACCATAATAGAAAAGAGAGGTTTTAATGCCAACGTGCTCCAATTGGATTTAACGGAATCCGCAGTATTAGGAGAGAACAGGTTCGATACGATACTTTGCTTAGACGTTCTCGAACATATCAATGATGACCGTATGGCTATGGAAAATCTTTATAAGATTTTGAATATAAATGGGACTATTATAATCTCGGTGCCTGCTATAAAATATTTATACGGAATACGAGATAAAAAAATGGGTCACTTTAGGAGATACGATCGGGGAGAGCTGATAGAGAAGTTAAAAGAATCTGGATTTGATGTCGTAGATGTCAGGTACTGGAACTTCTTAGGCGTTTTGCCGTTTCTATTCTCTGAAAAAGTATTGCACAAAGAGCTCAATGAAGGAGTTCGCTATTCGAATCGATCTTATTTGTCTAAGATTCTAACTAATATATTAAATACTTGGTTCGAAATCGTAGAGAATAATGTCAGATTTCCTGTAGGTCTTTCGATTATTGTTATTGGCAAAAAATGATATATTTAAAATAATATTATTAAATAATACGCTGAAATCGTGAAGTCCTGGACGCCAGACCTATTTTAGCGATTCCAATTGAACCCAGAAAAACAAAATATACTATAAATATTATATGAATCGCGAACCCCGTTGCTATAGCCGTCTCCTTCGGGAATCCGAGAGCTACAAAGGAGATTGCCCAGAGCCCCTCATAGACGCCGAAAGACCCGATGCTCGGAACCGGCATGATGCTGGTGAATATGGCAAAGGTAGTTCCAAGAATGATTAGCGCGAAGCTCAACTCCAAACCCAACCCCCTCAGGAGAACATAGTACATCAGATACTGAGAGGCCCATACTAGGAGGGATAGCAAGAATGAGATGAGAAATACCTCTCGGTCCCGGACCGCGGCGATTCGACATTCTGCCTCTTTCATTCCGTCTATTGAGAGGCGGATGAGCCTCAGCTGGCCAAGATCAAGCCTTGCAGCCAGCCTCTCCACCGATAAAACGAAGCCCCTACCACCGTATACGAGAGCTATAAAGAGCAAGACCACCAGGGCCGCTGAAAGGGCGATGGCGAAAAGGAGGCCGGAAATCGCACCGGGCAGCTCCCCGGCAAGGATCACGGAAGCGAAAAAGAGGATCGAGATGGAGATCAGATCCATGAGCCTCGAAAGAATCAAGGTGGCAGCTCCGTCACTAGCGTTCTTGTTGTGGAGCTTCTTCAGCAGGTATATGTAGGAGAGCTCTCCGCTCCTTGCAGGCATTATGTCGTTCACCATGTTGTGGACGCAGACTATCGCGAATAGATCCGCTACTCCCACCTCTCTATTTAAGAGGACGTGGAACCTCAAGGCCCGGAAGAGGTAGCATGATGCGTAAGCTCCAAGTCCCAGAAGGACATGCCCGGGCTGTATGCTCTTTAAAGTCGCGGCAAGGTCGCTCAACTCGATGTGGTATAGGAGCAGGGCTAGCAGGGCGGCGGTGACGACGAGGGCGGAGGCTTTGGCGAGGTGTCGGCGAGTCAATGCGGGGCTCCTTGGAGGATGGTGCAATATTTTGTTAAGTTTAAATATGTTGATGCAAGTTCAGTCAAATCGCTCTGCAATATTTGTATTGTTCATCAAATTCTGTTTACATTAATCTTATACACATATAGATCACTTACACCATGCTGAAATACTCTGAATTCGATCAGTCGATTCTTATTATAATCATCTATTATTAAATTTAAAATTATTGATCTATATTCTCCTTCAATCAAATCATTTAGAGAAAGGTCTTTTTGTGCATCAGTCGTATGGACTCTTGTTTTCGCGATATATGTGCTAAAAATGTCGATCGTAGCTATTTTTTCATGTGCGTCTGTTGCACAGTCCGCTTTTATTATGTACTCAATTTCATATTCTCCCTTTGGGAGGGTGATATAGGGGCCATAAACTAAATATCCTGAATTGTTCTGCGTTTTATTGCTATAAAATACATATTTATTTATACTATCATCTTTTGTCAAATGCCCAACATTCTCTTGGGTTTTAAAGAAAAGCCGGTTATATATGTTAAAATCAGTTTGATCATTATCACTTTTTTTGAATATATATACATTATTAACGTAACGCATTTCACGATCCTCCAACTTTAACATGCTATTCATTTCGTTATAATCTAATAAATTAATATATCCTCTTGTGAATATTATATTGTCATAATCTATATCTCCTGTATCATTAAAAGCCTTCTGATAATATTTGAGCATTTCATGATATTGTAGATTCTTATGTTTATAAAAATAAGGTCCTAGGTCAGAACTGCATAAGACTGAAGAGCTATGTGGAATTTCCCGGAACGCTAAAGTAAGTAAGTTTATTTCATTTACACGACCTGTATTTAGGTTTATGCGTTCAATTGTTTCTGGTATAGCGCCGAAAGTATAAAATGATACTAAGCTTGATATCGCTATAATTAGCATGAAAAGATTGACTACATTTTTATTCGATTTTCGAGTTATGATCGAAATGGAACAAATTGCAGAGCAAATTATCACGAATACTGGCACACTTACATAATGCCAAAAAATTTGTCTCGTTACATCTTGGTTTGACAGGAGATTCAGCATGAAGACTGGCAAGCCTATTACTAAGACTTTTGGTCTTAGAAAGCTTATGAAACAAAAAGGCGAAAACAGGATGAGTAAATATTTTAAATTAGGCCAAGTGAGCAAATGATGAAGAATGAGTAGCGGATTAGTCAAGGAATAGTATATGATCTCTGCAATAGAATCTCCTAGATATGAGTATCTATGAATGAGAAATCCAATCGATTCGTGCCCATATAGACTGTATGATAAATTTGCAAAATAAGGCTGCAGTATAAAAATTTCTATACAAAAGACACTACTACCCAGGATCATTGGAGTGATTACCCATTTATTATTGAGTTTATTTAGATATGCATATGCTCCGAACATAATCGCTACAAGAGGTATATTCTCCTTACAAATGCATGCCATAAACAAAAATACTACAAATAATTTAAAACTTTTTTTATACATAAAATAAAATGCAAATAGCAGAAATGGAAGAGCGAATACTTCTTCTTTGACACTATTCAAAAATAGCCAACTGACTGAAGGATGTATAAAATAAAGTGTTGAGAAATACAATCCTACTTTTTTGGATTCTGAAATATCTGTAGCGAGCAAATAGACTGGAATCGCACCTAAAGATAGCAGCAATGTGCTTATAAATGAATAGGTTTCTGGGTGCGGATGAATATAGAAAATAGGCCAAAATAATAAATGAATGTACCGTTGATGCCCAGCGAAATCAATACCCATAAGTATCGAAGAATAAAATAAGTCTCCATAAACACAAGTATTATGAAAAAGCTGATACATAATACCTTTGTCAAATGGGTTATATGAGATAAAATAACGATAAGTTGTGTCAAGTAAGACAAAATATAATAAAAAATTTGTTAATATAAGTAATATTAATAATACATCGTATAGGCTTAAATTATGAATTTTTAGTTTACGAATCAAGTTGGTTCTCATACCAAACCATCTCTCGCCAACTTATTACCCCCAATTGGCAGTATATCGATATTTAAATTTTGCGATTTTAGAATTTCAATATATATCTTAAATGTATCGTCAACCATTTTCTCTATTTTAAAGTTACTCTTTGCAAATTCTCTTGCAGCGCATCCCATTTTATACCTCAACGCATCGTCATTTAATGCAATTATTTTATCTGATAGTTCGTGGTCATCATCCGGGGCTATGACAAAGCCCGTTTCTCCATTTGATATAACCTCCGGAATACCACCAGCTTTGCATCCAATGACCGGTTTCCCCCAGGCCATCGCTTCTATATATATTTGACCAAAGGATTCGTAAAGAGATGGTGCAGCAAGGAGGTCGCAATCCCTATAATGATCTCGCAACGCTGCTGATGGTACGAATCCGGTGAATGTGATATATTTATGATACTTCTTATCCAGCGTATCAAGCAGATGCCTTTTGTAAGACCCCCCATCCGGCGCTAAATTTGTATCTCTTCCGACGATGGTAAATCTCGCAGAAGGCTCAGCATCGATTATTGAAGGGATGGCCCTGAAGAGGGTATCGATGCCTTTTCTCCGTTCTAACCTGCCGACGAAGAGTATCTCATATGCATCCTTTGAAGAGCTGCGTCTGAGTTTATCTTCATTGGGAAGATCGATACCCAGAACGCTATACGACAGGGTATTTTCATCTATTCGATGATGCCCTGCGATTAGCGACCCGATATTCCTGCTGATAGCTATATTCTTCGTCGCCCTCCTCACCGTCTCTCCTTCAAGCCAGTTTGCGAGCTTAAAATCTCTTGTAATTTGGAAGCCTTGAATCTCGAGGAACTTTGACAAAGGAGTTATGAGCCTGATAACTACAGGGACAGGCTTTATCAACGCCGTAACGAACCCCTGGGCATCCCAAAGGGGAGCCTCGACGATCTGGATGCCGAACCGCTCTTTCAATTCCAAAACCTTTTCGGCTGCAGCATAACTGAATGCGATGTTCTTCTTTGATACGCTCATCTCATCGGACAAGCCAAGAAAATCGACAAATTTGGGGTTGATTTTATGGACATAAATCTCTCCGTCCATGTAATCATAAGGGCAAGAGCGCTCAGAGATGGCGATGACGTGCACCTCATGTCCCAATTTGGCAAATCCCCGGGCAAGGTTTCTTGTATAAAAGCAATCTCCTCCACCACAATCTTCTACAAATTCCTGGCTGATATATGCTATCTTTAGGCGAGGTCCATCTTGCTGCGAACTGCTATAAAACAAGGAGCAATTATCAGGTATCGACGCAACGAAATTGACTTTATTTTTTTTATATATATTATATTTCAACCCATCGAGGTACCCAGAAAATACTCCTCTGACAATTTTGTATTCTATCCGACCCAAATCAGAAAACGATATTCTATTGCCTTTATAATCCAAGTAAACCTGCTTCAACCACAAATAAGACGAAGCCATTGGCCGAGTCGTGTAAGACCGAAACTCATCTCCGAAGTCCTTCATGGTAAAGTATATTACGTTCTTGGCGATTTCTGACCAATTCAGATCGTAAGGGGATTTTCTATTATGCCCCTCCGCCATATCGTGAATTACATAGGCGTCCCTCTTATACATAAGACGGCGCCCAGCTTTGACGATCCTCACACATAGCTCGCTCTCGTCATGGTAGTATCGAAAATACGGATCAAAACCGCCGACTTCGATCAATGCTGATCTCCTGAAAGAGCAGTTGGTGCCCATAAAGATGGGAAATTCATCATCCTCGATCTCTTTATCGGAGGGTCGGATGGCATCGGGTATGCCGCATTTGTTAATCACCCCGTTATCAAACTGGCGGTGAGTCTGACCCGGACCGTATACAAGGCCTCCAACGCCGGCGACGTTCTGGTCAGAATAACCTTCAGCCAAGTGGAGCACCCAATTTTCATCTGCCATTGCATCGTCATCTATGAACGCGACTACATCCCCTTTAGCCGCCCTGATGCCCAAATTCCTCGCATTGGAAATTCCATTTAATTGGGGTTGCTTAATTATAACTAATCGATCATATTTCTTTAAAACTGCTTCCGTCTCATCTACCGACGGACCGTCGACGATTATGATTTCGATATTTTGATAGCTCTGTCGTCGTAGTGATTGAATGCATCGATCCAGATACTCTCCCCTATTGTAGGTGCAGACCACAATAGAAACCAGCGGGTCACTCAAATCTATTACTCCCCTATGATCGATGAATTTTGATTCTTCAAATTATCAATAATTTCCAGTAACTTATTTGTAACAACATCCCTGTTGAACTCGGCTAATCGCTTCTTTTGTCCATCGATTAGCCTATTTCTGAGATCATCGTCCTCTACTATTATGTGGATCAATTCCGCTATTTCTTGAAAATTTTTCTTTTTTACAAGAACGCCTGATCCACCCAACGTATATGGAATGGCAGTGGAATCATAGGCGATTATGGGAACCCCTGCTTGCATCGCCTCCAGGAGAGGAACGCAAAATCCTTCATGCTCGCTCATGGATAAAAATATATCTGCGATACTATAGTAATACATTAGGTCTTGATCCTTTACCAGACCGGTAAAAATTACAGCATCCTTCAATCCTAGTCGGTAGATTAAACCCTCCAATTCCTCCAAATAGGCCGAAACTTGCTTATTTCCAACGAGATACAATTTCGAATTATTATTTATAAATTTATGATAATAATAAAAAATTTGGATGATATCTTCAAATCTCTTGTTCGGAGAAACTCGGCCTAAAAATAAAATATTTATATGCCCGTCTTGTATTTTCTTACCCTGAAATCCATTCAACTTATGGAAATCGTAGCATATCGGCAAAACGTCCGTCCTCGTGAACCCATATCTCATTAATTCAAGCCTATTGAACTCAGAGTCTCCTACCCCCAGATGAAAACAGCTATAGATTTCTTTAATTTCTTTAAAACCTTTTGAGCACAGATATTCTAGATTTGAATCATATTTTTTGAAGAATTCTGGAGGTGTAATATTATGGTAGCGTAGGATTTTAGTATCAGGTAGATTGATCACGAAATCGGTTACGTCCTCACCAGCCAACGCGAAATGGTAGATAATTATGTTGGATTCGTCGCCTTCGTACTCTTGTAGCTGCCTTGCGTAGCGATTCATTTTAGGATGAATATATTTTGCATAAATATTAGAATTGAACCCGTTCTCCCTTAAAAATCCCATTATGGTTATTGCGTCATAGCCGACTGCATCACCATAATTGATCCCTGTCATTATCTGATGAACCTCCATTCAAACCACCTCCATTCCTGGCGCCAGACACAAAATTACCCATCGCATTCTCTATAACCAAAATCTTCACATCATGTCATCATTTCTTCGCAATAACGACGTAATCACGATACCCAAACAACATTTTATTCAACATATCAATATTATGATTTATTACATCTAAATATTCACTCTTACCTTCCATAGCCGTTCCATTTTTCAGGTCAATCTTTTTCAGCATTAATTCGTCTGCTACTGGCTGATAAAACATCTCCTGAAGCTCTCTGAATCCACAAATCTTCAATATATATTTTAGGACCTCCGGATGAATGTGAATTTTATGAGTTGGATCTAGATACAACAAATTTGCCGAAACGATCATGCTCAATATGTTCGGTATCGCTATTATGATATACGATCCAAACTGAAGCTTGATATAACATAATTTTAATGTCGCATATAGCTCATCAAGGGTTAGATGTTCGGCTACTTGACTCATAAAAATTCCATCTATCGATTTATCATCTAAGGATTTAAGGTGTGCTATAGCATCCGATTTCTTAACATCCAAGCCAAATTTCTGACAATAGATTACGAAATCATCATTCAATTCAATTCCATATCCATTAATTCCGTTATTCCTTAACATTTGGAGAAACGATCCTCGACCGCATCCGATATCCAAAACATTTCTGCAATTATTGAACAGCTTAATCGAATCCCTAAATACACTCCGCTCATCTGAAGAATGGCCACTTATTCTCGACCAAGCATCACCCGCCACTTCACTAAATACAAAGTAATTCATGAAATTTGAATCGCTCTTAGGAATTTGTGAATTAATAGACTCTCTTTCGATAGCTTCATCTAATCTATTAGCAAGCCAAGCTTTGTTTTCAATATCGGCGTTAATCGCTAAAACCATCGATTTAACCGTCTCCTCAGCTTCGGTTCTGATCCCCTGATTCATCAGATCTCTGATCTGACCACTTATCAGTTCTTCAATATCAGACCTCATCCCCTCTATCTGAGACTCAAATTCGCAGACAACCCGATTAAACCGATCATCAGTCTTGACCTCAATATCAGACCTCATCCCCTCTATCTGAGACTCAAATTCGCAGACAACCCGATTAAACCGATCATCAGTCTTGACCTCAATATCAGACCTCATCCCCTCTATCTGAGACTCAAATTCGCAGACAACCCGATTAAACCGATCATCAGTCTTGACCTCAATATCAGACCTCGCCTCCTGGAGGGCGCATTCAAGCTGTGCGAGCCTCCCACCGATCTCCTCCAGCCGCCTAGAGACCTCGTTTAGAAGCCGGGTGGTGCTGGCGTTGAACTCCCTCTGCTTCCATATCGCCGGGTCGACGTACCTTCTAACCTCGCCGTGGACGAGCTCGCGCCCCCGGATCAGAAACCTGCCGGCTACGGGGCGGTGGGAGCTGATGAAGTAGCCCTTGTTCTCGACGTCCCAGGTGGAGTTTATGTGATCGAGATCCCTTCTCGCCTCCGGGGAGAGGCCGATCGCCCCCGCCCCCGCATCACCGATCTGGTCTGGATGGCAGGATCCTGAAGCTCGGGTCGGAGAGATCTCCTCGATCTCGCCCTCGGGGTAAATACCAGCCTCTTTCCTCATGCGGATGTTCTCCCTGATTTTGCGCATGATCTCTTCGACGTCGATCTCCTCGTCCCGGATCTCGAAGGTGTTATCCAAGGCCTCTCACCATTCTCGTTCTCGTCTCATCTCGCCCACCGGCAGGGGACCTCGATGATCCCGGCGTCCCTCCCGGCGGGGACGACCTCGAAAGAATACTGCTTATCTAGCCAGTCATAAGGCTTTCCATCCCGGGTGTGGGCCGCCACCGTCAGGAAGAACTTCCCCGAGAGGATCGGTATTCTCGCGACTTCGAGGTCGACCTTTCCCTCCCCCTGGACGCTCTCGATGGGGTGGTCCTTCAGCTCCGTATTCGTCCCGTAGAGGTGGCGCCCCAGCTCGTCGTAGAGGGCGATCCCGAAGATGGGGTCATTTATCTTCTCCTTCGCATGGTAGCGGATCCTCACCGTCATGGGATCGAAGGAGCTGAACCTCTCGCTCCGGGCGCCGAACTTGTCCAGGAGCTCGACCTCGGTTATGACGACCTTCCCGTCCCCCCACCGTCTGGGCCTGGCGGCCGTCTCTTCTTCTATCGGCGGGGCTTCCGGCTGTCCGGCTCCGACCCCCTCTCCGGTCGCGCCGCTCCCTCCGCCCTTGGTCGCCGCCCCATCTTCTCCCGCCCCCCCGCGCCCCTCGCCGCCGTAGACGTACCGGTCGATGATGTCCCCCGTCTCCCCGAAGGCGACCTGCCTGCCGTGGGAAAGGAGGAGGGCCTTGTCGCAGAACCGTCGGACGGAGCCGAGGTCGTGGGAGACGAAGAGGATGGTGACCCCCTCCCTCCTGTACCTCTTGAAGACCTCAAAGCACTTCTGCTGAAACTCCATGTCCCCGACGGCCAGGACCTCGTCGACGAGGAGGACGTCGGGGTCGGTCTGGATCGCCGTCGAGAAGGCGAGGCGGACCTGCATCCCAGAGGAGAGGTTCTTCAACTTCGCGTCCTCGAACCTCCCGAGGCCCGCGAAGCTGATGACGTCCTCGATCCGATCGCGGATCATCCCGTTGGAGAGGCCCATGATGGTGGCGTACATCCCGACGTTATCCCGGACGGTGAGGTCGGGCTGGAAGCCGACGCCCAGCTCGAGGAAGGGGGTCATCCTCCCCCGGACCGCGACCCTGCCTTTGGTGGGGCGCAAGATGTTGGCGATCACCTTCAGGAGGGTGGACTTGCCGGAGCCGTTGTCGCCGATGATCCCGACGCACTCGCCTTCGGCGACCGAGAAGGTGACGTCCTCCAGGACGTTGAAGACCTCGTACTCGTTCTTCCGGAGAGCCCCCGCCAGGGTCTCAAAGACCGTAGCCCTCTTCTCGTGGGGTATCCTGAAGGTCTTCGAGACCCCCTCCACCTCCACCGCCCGATCCGACGCCATCTCTAGATCTCCTCCGCAAATCCCGGCTCGAAATGATCGAAGACGAGGTAGCCTGCCAGGAGGATGACTACTGCCGCGAGGGCGACGTAGGCGAGGTCGCCGGCGGCGGGAGCGGCCCCGTAGAGGACCGAGTCCCGGGAGGTGGTGATGATCCGGGCCATGGGGTTTGCCATCACCAGCC
>Ga0334884_1004357_pt1 | contig 14712 bp, 10 predicted proteins | sample GraSluR1_MG_7_FD_207215 | JGI IMG/M metagenome (GOLD analysis project Ga0334884, IMG submission 207215) | Sludge microbial communities from methane-producing bioreactor in Wageningen University, Netherlands - Granular Sludge_12_05 R1 | ecosystem: Engineered > Bioreactor > Anaerobic >...
GCCGGCTCCTCCAGCCGGGCAACTTCGCCAACATCTTGCCCGACGCCCTGCTCTACAAGTGGATCTGCGCCTCGCTGGATCTCCCGGCCTTTGCCGCGCGCTTGGCCGAAGCCACTTTTGTCTTCCAGAGTGAATCCCATGCCCACCCCTGACCTCTCGCTCTTTCGCGCCCAGCTCGAACACATCCTCCAATGCGCCCTCGAGGTCCATCAGGCCATGGAGGCCAAACAAAACAACCCCGTCCGCGACCTTGCCCTCGCCCTCTTTGGCACCGCCGCGCTACCCGTATCTGTCCTCGCCGAGGTGGTCTTCCCCGCGGCCCTCTTCAGCCCACCGCAAACACAAACCCTGGAGCGCTTCCACAACCGCCTGAGCCGCACCCTCAAAGACCCAGCGGCCACCCTCTTGTGGCGCCGCCTCAGAGAAGAGCCACCGCGCGCCTGGAGTTATCGCAGCGTGCCGCACATGCGCGCTCTGGCCTATCCCCTGGCCGGCCCCGATCACTTCAAAGAAGAGTTCTTCGACGCCTTGCTCTTTCTCCACGCCGACTTCCAGCCCGAGCACAGCCTCTGCCTGGCCTGGCCCATCTCCTGGCACGACCTGCACCTGCTCGTCGCCCCGTGCAGCCTCACCCGCACCCACATGCTCGCCCTCAGTGAGCTGCGCCCCTTTCCCTTGCACCAAGACGAGCGGTGCTTCTGGAACGAGCTGCGCTTCACCATCCTGCGCACCGTCGCCGCCCCCAAGCTCCCCACGAAAGTCAACGCACCGCAGCGGCCAAGCCCCCGCGTCGCACCCGCCCCGCACGAAGAGCTCGAGGCCCTCCAGCGTCTCCTCCTCGACTTCGCCAGCGACACCGTCGTCATCCCACCCCAGGGTCAACAGCGCAGCCGTCAGGTGCGCATCCGCCCCACCATCGCCCGTGGCCCCGCCGATCCCGCCTTCGCCGACCTGCTGCAAGTCCTCCAGCGCGCCACCGCCACCATCGCCCGACCCAACAAAGGAGACGACGCCACCAACCAACGCTTCCTCGCCCGGCTGCTGGCCGCCTACGGCACCGACGCTGACGGTGCCATGCCCGAAGCCAACCCCAACATCCTGCGCAACCAACCCTGCGCGCTGCTCTGTCTCCCAGACGACCACCCACTTTTTGCTGGGATCCACCCTCGCGAGAGCGTCCGCGCTGCCCTCGCTTGGGCCGAAGGACACCCTGCGGGCGCAGAGGTGCGCCAGGCCTTCCAGACCTTCCTCATTGAGCAGCGGTGGTCAGCGACCTTCTCCAGCATCGACCCTTCGCTCCCTGCGCACCTGGAGGTCTGCTCACTCAAGGCCATCGCCCGTGGTTTCCAAGAGATCTTTGCGCCCCAATGTCTTCACACCCCATTGCGCCTCGCCCTCGGCTCGGAGCAGCTCATAGAGGACCTGGCGCAGGTGCTCAAGTGCGAGGACCCCACCGTACAGAGCCTCTGCGAAGCCACCCTCGATTACGGCAAAGCCCTCTTCGACAGCGACCGCCATGACGCCAAGGTCGCCCTCCTCCAGGTCGCCCGCCGCTGGCGCAGCGCCGCCAGTGGCGTCATCATCGAAAATAGCGCCCCGCGCCGTGGCGCCTCCAAGCCCAACACCCCCGACGTCAACGACAGCATCGCTTCCCTGGCGGCGCTTTTCGAAACGCGTGCGGTAGACAAATGACGAGAAGTCGACAAAGTAATTGGGCCGCGTGCAACGTTGACTCACGGCCGTTTTGCCCTGGCGAGACATCATGCCTACTCTCGATGATGAGCCCTTGAAATTGCCTCTCCACACCAGCCATTGGGGCGTCGAAAGCCTGCTGCAGGCGCTGCTGCGCCGGGAGAAGGAAGGGGGAACCCTCGGCGCCAACCTCGTGCTCAGCGGCGCCGCTTCGGCCCGCGACTGGCTCGACTACTGCGCCCAAAAATGTCAGCTCACCCCCGTGGATGACGACAGCCTCGAGGCCGTCGACAAAGAGGCCTTCGCCGCCCTGCCCCAAGAACTGCTCTACGACGCCGCCCTGCTGCCGGTCTTGGCCGGCGAGGGCACCATCGTCGTCGCTCTCTGCGACCCCCTCGACAAGTGCATCATGGACGACGTCGAGCTCTTTGCAGCCAATGAGGTCGGCCGCCTACTGCTGAGCTACGAGCAGATGGCCTTGCACTACCATCGCCTCACGGGCAAAGCCTGGAAGCTCGACGCCTCCCAGCTCGATCTGCGCCGCACGGCAGATCAACCGACGCTCTTTGCCGCCTTCGATGAGGTCATGCGTCTCGACGAAGCCCTCAACCAAGCGCACCGGGATGAGCTGGACACGGTCACCATCACCCTCGCCGCCGATGACGGGGAACAAAGCCTCATTTTGACGCGCTCTCGGCGCACCTCGGCCTCTACCCTCGATCAGGCCGACAACCCCACCCTGACCGAAGCCGAGCGTCCGCGCATCGCCGGGCAGTCTCGCGGTGCCTCGCGCCATTTCCTGGCCCCAGCCGAAGAGGGTGAAGCGGTCCTCCTCGAACAGAGCGTTGGCGCCGTGGTCGAAGAGCCCAAGATCATCATCGACATGGGCCTCCTCGAAGATGAAGCGCCCATCGCCCCCATCCCCGCCTCCTCCAATGTCATCATCGACATGGACCTGCTCATGGGCAAGGTCCCGCTAGCGCCACCGGAGCCCCCAGCGCCGGCGCCAACGCCGGCGGCCAACGCCGGGAGCAGCGAAGAGGATGAGTGGGCGCGCTTGGAATCCGACCTCGACAGCATCGCCTTCAACCTGGCCGACCTCGAAGGTGCCGCTGACGACGCCCTCTCTTTCGACATCGACACCAGCGACTTCTTTTCCACCGACCTCCCTGTCGTCGCACCGCCGCTGGACGAAGCCATCCAGCTCGCCTGGTTCTACCCCATCCGCGAGCCCAGCTCGGGCGGCAAGGTCACCCAAGAGCTGCGCTCGGCCCTCCAAGAACTGCGCAAAGCCACGGACCACCGCGCGCTCTATGATGCCCTCATCGCGACGGTGCGCAGCGTCTACGAGCGCGCCGTGCTCTTGCGCATGGACGGCGAATACGCCCTCCAAGTCGGCTGCGATCCGCGGCAAGAAGGGCACACCGCCACGGCCGACGCCCCCCCCTTGACGCCCTACGTTTTTCCAGCCTTGGTCGAAATCATCGCTGACCCCGGGCGTTGCTTCCACGGCCATCTCCCCAAACCTGCTGCCGAGTGCATCCACCAGAGCATCCCTGGCGATCCCGCCCTCACGGCGCTCCTCTGCCCCCTCAGTGTCGGCGGGCGCGCCCTGATGCTCGTCTACGCCGACGCCGGGCCTGGGCGTGAGTCCCCGCGCCACGCCGAGCTGTGGAACCTGCTCCTACGCCAGATACCACGCGCCCTCCTGGGCATGCTCCTCCAACGCAAACGGCGTTATCGCTGGGAAGTCAAAGGCTGAAGCACACTCAACGAGGAAGAACGGCATGATCTCCACCCCCATCCGCCCTGCGCAGCACCCCCCAAGCCCCACGCTTTTCTGCGCCGCCATGCTGCTCATGCTTGGCCTCAGCGCCTGCACGGAAGACAACCCGGCCTTTGTCGAACCCGAGCGCTGCCAAGGGGGTCAAGAACTCTACCTCCAGACTTTTCCAGCAACCCACCCACAGCGCCTCGACGTCGTCCTCTTGGTCGCCAACGGACAAGGCTCAGAGGCCATGCTCGCCGCCCTGCGTGACGCCGCCAGCGATCTCATCCGCGCCGTCACCGACTACGACTACCGCATCGGGGTCGTCCTCGCTGGCGGTAGCTCCACCCTCTACAACCCCATGGGTGACGCCTGCCCGAGCAAAGCCTACGTCAGCGCCAACGACCCCAACCCAAGCGCCGCCCTCGATTGCCTCCTCGCCATCACGCCGGCACGCGCGACCCTGCCGACCGCCCTGGAGAGCCTGGTGGCCGCGTTGGGCCAGCAGGCCAACCCAGGCTTCATTCGACCGGAGGCCACCACCCTCGTCATCGCCATCTCCCTCCACGACGACTGCTCCAACCAAGGGCGCCTCACCCACACCGACCTCGCCCACTGCGAGTGGCAACGCGCCCTGCTCACCCCCATGACCGAACTCTACCCACAACTGCGCGCGACCAAAGCCAACCTCAACGCGCTGCACTTCCTCGCCATCGTCGGGCCCACGGATGACTTCACCTTCGCCCCGGGGACCCCACCCAGCTCCGCTTGCCAAGGAGCCCTGGGCGACGCCTGGCATGCCCCCCGTTACCACCGACTCGCCGCCCTCATGGGCAACCAAGCCCAGGTCCAGTCCATCTGTACCGCCTCTCTCGCCGCCACCCTCCGCAACGCCATCGCCTCGACCCTGCAAAACGGCGATGAGGCCCACTACTGCCTCGGCCGCCCAGCCATGGGAGGCGTCCGCCGCGTCGAGCTCCTCAACCGCACCGCCCCCACCAAAACGCCGCAGGTCATCCCGGCCAACCAACACGGCGGCTTCGCCTTCATCGGCGCCACCCAGAGCTGCCCCAACGGCCTCGTCATCGTCGACCCCGAAGCGCGCCAAACCGTCACCGCCGATGACGGCTTCGACGTCTATTTCTGCGGCAACTAAGCACCGCTGACCCGCACCCCCCGCGCCTGCCAAAAATCGCGCAGCCGCTCACGCTGATCCCCCTGCACCACCAAGGTCTCGCCCTCGACGCTGGCCCCGCACCCCAGCGCTTGCCGCACCTGGCGCGCCCACGCGGCCAGCGACGCCGCCCCAAGCCCCAGACCACCCACAACGGTCACCGTCTTGCCACCGCGCCCCTTCCTCTCCTGTCGCAGGTGCACCTTTTTTGGGCATTCCACCTCCGCCGAGACAGCGCCCCGCTCCGGGGCCGTGTCCACCGCCGCAGGCGTGTCATCCGTCTCCGCCGCCGGTGCCAGCGCCGCAAAGGGGTTGTTGAAGGGCCCTCCCTGGCGCTCGTCCACCGACCATCCGCCGCGCTTCCCCATACCGCCTTCCCTCCTGGTCATGCCTTGCGCGGCGGGCGCAAACCTGGAACGGACATCGACCACAAGGCCGCCATGGACAACAACAGCAGGGCCTCACCCACTTGCGCCACGTCCCGCGCCGGCAAGTGCAGATCCGCCAACGCCACTTGGTCGCCCACCACCAGGGTCAACGCGTCGGCACCACAGTCGGCGACATCGCCCCTGTCACACGGCACGACCGCATAGATGCCGTCATAGACCTCGGCCAAGAGCCGCTGCAACAGCGTCGCAATCCCATCCCATGGCTCGCTCACGTGCAAGCCAATCCTCCGAGTGCCCGCGTGGGCACCCAACGCCAAGACGGCGGCCACCCGCGCCACCAGATTACTCGTCAGCGGCAACAGTGGATGCGCTTGGCGCAGGGCGGCCGCGAAGCCCTCTCTCAGAGACGCCACCGGGCACCCACACCATTGGGCCACGGCCAGCGCTCCCGGCGCCAAAAACGACAAATTCGCGGGCACCTGGGCCACAGGCAACGCCAGCACTTCAATCCCCTGCGCCTGAGCCCAGCGTGCCAAGGCCGACGCCTCCGCGGCCAAGACCCGGATCCGCCCTGGCGCCACGCCCGCGGCGACCAGGGTCTCACCCATGCCGACGATGCCCTCCGAGTCCCAGACATCCTCGAGCAAGAGCACCCAGCCGGCAGCGCCATCTGCCACGCAAGTGTCCGGCGTGGCCGCCAAAGTTGGCCGTACCCCTTGTCCAAGAGAGAACAGCGCCTCCAACGCGCCGAGGAGAGGAGGCGTGGACAAGACCCAGCCCTGGGCCAAGTCGACATCCCACCCGGCCAAGTGCGTCGCTGCTGCCGTCACGGGCACCTGGAGCTCCGCCACTGCGGACCAATTCATGGGATCGTGCCCACAGCCCTGGGCCGGCCACAGCATCCAATCGCCTTGATAGAAGCGCAGAAAAGCGTAGTGAGCATCATAACTCGGCAGGTGCGACGCCACCTCGGCCACGGCAATCGCCGTGGCCGCGTGCAAGCCCAGCGCCGTGACGCCCACCAGAGCCCGCCGCTTCTCCTCGATGACCGCCAAGAGGGCGCGGAAGGAGTCCACGAAGGCAGCAACCCCCTCGTGCTGAAGCTGCCAAGCCACGGCATCGACGTCGACACCATACCAATCCAAACGGCGCAACACGTCGACGCTGTCATCGCCCTCATGGTCGAGGCGGGCGACGATCTCCCCGGAGTAGCGCATGAGCGCCGCCAAGGTCGCATCGGGCAGGGTGTTGACCGTGTCGGCACCGACCAATGGCAGGACATAGTGGAGCGGGTCAAAGAGGACATTCTTGGCCTGCGTCGACGCCCAAAGTGGGCGCTGCACCTGCGCGCCCTTGGCGGCGAGACGCGCAAAACGCTCCCCCGAGAAGAGGACTTTGTAGCGCTGGTAGACCTCGTGCGCCACCGCCAAGGCCGCACGGCCAAAGAGGCGGCGCAGATCTGGCGAGTATCGATGCCCCTCGATCAGACGTTGGCTGAGCAGGCCGTCCACCGCCGTGTCGATGCGCGACATGAAGACGCTGGCGACGCTGGCAATCCCCGCCACGGGCAAATCGGCCGCCAGCCGCCGCTCCAAGCCGCGCACATAAGCCTCGGCCGCCGCCGCATAGTGATCCGCTGAAAAGAGCAAGGTGACATTGACCGACAGCCCGGCCGCGACCAGGTCTTCCACGGCGCGACAGCCAGCGGCCGTACCCGGCACCTTCACCATCACATTGGCGCGGCCGATGCGCGACCACAGCGCCTTGGCCTCGGCCACCGTCGCCTCGGGACAGTGGGCGTGCACGGGAGAGACCTCGACGGAGACGTAGCCGTCGACACCACCGCTCTCCTCGTAGACCGGTCGCAGCGCGTCGGCCGCGCGACCAATGTCCTCGATCACCAAGGCCTCGTAGATGGCCACGGCGTCCAGCCCTTGGCGTCCATGCAGCGCCATGGCCTGGTCATAGGCGGCTGACTGGGCGATGGCCTTGTGAAAAATCGTCGGGTTGGAGGTCAACCCGCGCACCTCTCCTCGCGCCACCTGCTGGGCCAAGCGACCCGAGTCCAGCCACTCCCGGCGCAAGTTGTCTACCCATAAGCTCTGCCCGCAGGCCCACAACGCCGCAGCACCCTTCGCCATGACCACCACCTCGTCAACGCTGCAACAGGGAACGCGCCGCCGCGACCATGGCCTCGACGGTCAACCCCAACTGAGAGTAGATCTCCTCCGCTGGCGCCGAAGCACCAAAGCGGTCGATGCCCAGCACCTTCCCCTCCAGGCCCACATAGCGCTCCCAGCCAAAGGAACAGCCAGCCTCGATGGCCACCCGCGCCCGGCACCCACGCGGTAGGACTTGTTCCCGGTAAGCCTCGTCTTGGGCATCGAAGAGCGAGGTGCAGGGCATGGACACCACACGGGCCCGCACACCCTCGGCCTGGAGCTGCCTCCCGGCTGCCAAGGCGATATGCAACTCACTGCCCGTGCCGATGAGGATGACCTCGGGCGCATCTTGATCCAGCAACACGTAGCCACCCCGCGCCGTCCCACTGGCGCTCGCGAGCGCATTCCGATCCAGCGTCGGGACGTTCTGCCGCGTCAGCGCCAAGCCCACTGGACCTGGAGCCAAGACCGCAGCCTTGAACGCCTCCGCCGTCTCGTTGGCATCAGCAGGCCTGAACAAATGGAAGAAGGGGATGGCGCGCAACGCCGCCAAGTGCTCCACCGGCTGGTGCGTAGGCCCGTCCTCACCGAGACCAATCGAGTCGTGGGTCCAGATCCAGATGCATTTGGCATGCGCCAGCACGCCCAGACGCACGCAAGGACGCATGTAATCGCTGAACACCAAGAACGTGGCCCCGTAGGGCAGGATGCCACCGTAGAGCGCCATCCCATTACACACCGCCGCCATACCGTGCTCACGCACGCCGAACATCACGTTGCGACCGGCCCGAGACGCTTGGGAGAAGGCACCCGAAGCCTTGACCCAGGTCTTGTTCGACTCGGCCAAGTCCGCTGAGCCGCCCACCAGCTCTGGCAACACACCGTGCAGCGCCTCGAGCACCTTGCCGCCAGCGGCCCGGGTCGCCATGCCTTTCTCGCTCACCGGGAACACGGGCAAAGCCGTCGCCCAGTCCGCAGGCAGCTCGCCAGCCAGGCGCCGGGTGAACTCCGCCGCCAGCTCAGGATGCGCCCGCTCATAGCGCTCGAAGAGCGACTCCCACTCGGCCTGCAGCGCCGCCCCGCGCTCCTGCACCGCCGCCATGAAGGCCCGCACCCGCTCGGGCACCAAGAAAGAAGCCTCCTCGGGCCATCCATAAAAACGCTTGGTCAGGCGAATCTCCTCGGCGCCAAGAGGAGAGCCGTGGACGGCCGACGTGTCCTGCATGTTGGGGCTGCCATAACCGATGTGGGTCTTGACCAAAATCAAGGTCGGCTGATGCACATTGGCCCGGGCCTCGGCAAGGGCCGCGTCGATGGCCCCGAGATCATTGCCGTCAGAGACCCGCAGCGTCTGCCAGCCATAAGCCTGAAAACGCTTGGCCACGTCTTCCGTAAAGGTGTTCGCCGTCGAACCATCGATGGTGATGCCGTTGTCATCGTAAAGCGCCACCAGCTTACCCAGGCGCAGGTGCCCGGCAAGGGAGGCCGCCTCGGCGCTCACTCCCTCCATCAGACAGCCATCACCCACCAAGGTGTAGGTCATCTGATCGACCACCGAGAAGCCAGGACGATTGAAACGCTCCGCCAGATGCGCCTCAGCAATGGCAAAACCCACGGCGTTGGCAAAACCCTGGCCCAGCGGCCCCGTGGTGGTCTCGACGCCCGGCGTACAGTGGTTCTCGGGATGCCCAGGTGTGATCGCCTCCCACTGCCGGAAGGACTTGAGGTCATCCATGGACACGCCATAACCCGTCAGATGGAGCAACGCATAGAGCATGGACGAGGCGTGCCCGTTGGACAGCACGAAACGATCCCGGTTGCTCCACTTGGCGTCCCGCGGGTTGTGACGCAGATGGCGCATCCACAACACATAGGCCATGGGAGCACAGCCCATGGGCGCACCAGGGTGGCCAGAGTTCGCCTTCTGAATCGCGTCGATCGCCAAGGTCCGCAACGTCTGGATGCACAAGGAGTCTACGTCCATTCCATCCAACTTTTCCTGCCACTCTGTTTTCATGCTCGTCTCCATTTCCTCAGTTAGGGCCAAATCATACGCCGGCCATTGTTCTAGCTCAGCCGGCCTCCCCCGTAAAGCCGGGAAGGGGGGCGCAACCGCCTTCGCCGTGTTTTGCATATTTTTGCCCGTATCGCACTACGCTTTTTACATACAACGCGCAAGCGCCCCACCCGACACCCAAGGCCTGCCCGCCCGAGAAAGACCGTCCTTATGTGTTTATTTTCCAATGGTTGGAAAATCTCCGCCGCCACGCGCCGCCCCGAGGAGCACCCCCAAAGCACCCTACCCCCATCGCATAGGACTTGGCACAGCCCCTGCAAAAGGCCTGCACCCGGCACATACGCCGGCAAGCACTCACGACAACACGACAAACCAACCCCTATGGAGTCGCCAATGAAAAAAATCTCTACCATCATCACCCTCTTCGCTGCCGTCACCCTCAGCGCTTGCGCAGCCAGCCCTACCCCCAAGGCCGAGTCCATCCAACCCGCCCAGGGGCCAACCAACGCGACGCTCACGACCAACACCCACGGCAGCAACACCTCCCAGATCAACACACCGACCGCCACGGTCCAAGGCCACCCCATCGATCACTTCCTCAACCCCGTCTACTTCGACTTCGACTCGGCTATCCTCACCACCGCCGGTAAAGAGCAGGTACTGGCCCTGGCTGCCCATCTCCAGCGCCACGACACACGCGTGCGCCTGCGCATCGAGGGACATGCCGACGAGAGAGGCACCGTCGAGTACAACCTCGCCCTCGGCGAAAAACGCGCCCGCTCCACCCGCGATTTGCTGCTCCGCGCCGGAATCACCCCAGAGAGACTGAGCATCATCTCCTACGGCGAAGAGAAACCGGCCGTCCACGGCAGCGGGGAGCATGTCTGGAACCTCAACCGACGCGCCGAGTTCGTCCACGTCCCCTAAGGCGATGCTGCGCGCCTCACCGGCCCCAGAGCCTGCCCAAACGCCGTTGACAGCCCGGCCTAGACCGTGGAAAGTCCTTCGGTAGACGCGTCCTGTCTACAAGGAGGAAGCACGTGCATCGCCCCATTCGCCCCACTCGCCGCCCCCGCCTCATGGCCCTCATTGGCCTGCTCTTCTGCCTTAGCCTCGGGGCCTGCAACGGGGCGGAGCCAACCCCAGCAACCAAAGAGCAAACTCCGGCGCTACAGGTCGCGACGGGTGAGGTCTTGGATCCCGAGCGCGCCGTCATGCAGTTCACCCTCATGCGCCTCCAAGAAATCCTCGATCACCGTCTCCCTGAGGCCCTGAGACGCCGAGACGAAGCCCAAGCCCGTATGGCCTGCGACATCGCCAAGAACCGCATCAGCACTTGGGGAAACGACCCGCTCCCGCCAGAGCTCGACGCGCTCTGGCAAGAGGTGCGCCTGGCCTGCGCCAAAGGTGTCAGCCAGGTCATCCTTGCGGATCTGGTCAAGGATCTCGAAGAGGCACAGGGTGACTACCTCACCCGCCGCTGTGAGACGGGACAAGTCAGCGTGGCCTTTATCTTCGCCTTCTATCACGAAGACCCAGAGACGCTGCGCATGCGCGACATCGTCTTCGCTAAATGCCCAGATATCAAAGAGCTTTGGGAACAAGCCCACCAAGGACCGCAAGACGCCGAACCCACCCCCGCTGAAGACGCCGAACCAGAAAACAACCCCCAAGAGGTGCCCACGCCCTAGCCGGCCGCCGCCCACACCACCTCCCTTGTCCCTGCGCGACTCGCACGCTCACCTCCGAACCCAACTGAGAGCGCCATGCGCAAGCCCCAGACCACCCTCAGCCCGCATCGCAACCTACCTGCGGCAACCCCACGACCCAGAAGCATCGTGACTGCATGGGGCAGCACCCTCCTCTTGCTCCTGCTCGTGTTCAGTGCCGCCTGCGTCTCCGTCGTCCAACGCGGCTCCAATCTCGACGATGACGCCAGGAACATCCGCCGTGTCCAGCAACGAGGCTACTTCCCCTTTCAGGGAGAGAGCTTCACCTTCATCGTCCGCCACGCTGCCACCAACATGGAAGTCTTGCGCGCCGGCATGAGCGTCGGCGTCGAACACATCGCCGAAGACGGAGCGCGGGTCATCCCCATCTTTGCTGAAGCCAACTCCGCCTCACTGCTGCGCTTCTTCGCCCGCATCCGCGACACCGCCGAAACCTATCTCGACCCCGACACCTGGATGCCCTTCTACGCCGTCAAAGATCTCAACGAAAATGACCGGGAGCGCGCCTTCCACGTCTGGTATTGGTCCGAGAATCTCGCCGCTTCCGTCGAGCGCATCGCCCCAGACGGCGTCACCCGACGCGAGCTCAGCCTCCCCCTCGGCACCATGGACGCCATCGCCTGGATCTTCCATGCCCGCTCGATGCCGCTGGAGAAGGGCGCACAGGGCGCTTGGTTCATCTTCGATGGCTGGATCCTGAGCCGGCTCCTCGTGGTCGTCCAAGCCAAGGAGGAGGTGTGGACCCCACTCGGCTTCTATTCCGCTTACCGCCTCGATCTCTACCGAGAAAAACTCGAGAGCCATAGCCCCATCGGTGCCCTCGCCGGGGTCTTCGTCGACCCCGAGCTCACCCTAGAGAGCACCGCCACCTTTATCGGCAACTGCTGGATCGCCGACGATCCCTACCGAACTCCCGTGCGCCTGGCCATCGCCACCTCCGTGGGGGATCTCGACTTCATCCTCGACACCTACCAGCCCCCACGCGCGCTCCCTAACCCCTGAAACACACCATGCACCGACGGCGATTCTTGCACTGGGCCACCGCAGCCGCGGGCCTCGGCATCGCTAGCCCCTTCGCTTGGGCCATCGGCGACGCCAGCCGCCTGGCCATCGCCCTCCTCACTTACCAGGCCCCAGGCGATAACCCACGCCCCGGGGCGCTGCGGCGCCTCTTGCTGGAGGTGGAAAAAAGAACCTCCATCATCATCGATCCTGAAGTCGCCCAGGTCGCACCCAACCACAGCGACCTCTTCGCCAGCCCCTTTTTGGTCTGGGCCGGCGATCAATTCTTCCCCCCCCTCCCCGAAGACCACATCGCCAACCTGGCCCTCTTCCTCAAAGCAGGAGGCTTCGTTCTCATCGACAACAACGAAGCCCCCGAGAGCACGGGTTTCGACCAGGCTATCCGCCGCGAGATCAGCCGCCTCGCCCCTGGCCAGAACTTGCAGAGCATCGACAGCAACCACGTCATCTTCAAGTCTTTCTACTTGCTTGACCAGTGTCACGGCCGAATCGAGCGCCACAGTGAATTGCTCGGACTCGTCGACCACGAGCGCATCATGCTAGCCTATTGCCAGAACGATCTGCAGGGCGCTTGGGCCCGCGACGCCTTTGGCAACGAAGTCTTCGAGGTGGTACCGGGCGGCGCGCGGCAACGCGAACGCTCTTTTCGTTTCGGCATCAACTGCCTCATGTACGCGCTCTGTCTCGACTACAAAGCCGATCAGGTGCACATCCCCTTCATCCTCAAGCGCCGGCAGTGGCGCCTGGATTGACCCAACCTGGCGCATAGGGCCTCCCGTGAACTTCACTGCCCCCCTCTCTTTCGTCGCGCTCACCGTCGACACTTACCAGATCCACTTCCTGGGACAGTGGCCCGTCTGGCTGTGGTGGCTCCTCACGGCGAGCGCCATCGCCGCTGTTGCGTGGACCCTCTACGATCTGCGCCGCCTCCGACTCGCCAAGGCACTCACCCTCGCCACCCTCCGCTGCCTCGTGCTGGCAGCGGCCCTGCTCATCCTCGCCGAACCCGCCATCGAGAGCCGCCGCGAACATCGCGAACCGAACCACATCGTGCTCCTCATCGACCGCTCGGACTCCATGAACCTCGGCGAAGACGGCCAAGCCAATCGCGCCGCCAGAGCCAAAAACCTGCTCGCACAGATGCAAGAGAGCTTCGCCACCCTCGCCCAGGAGCATCTCGTAAGCACCCTGCCCTTTGCTGCGGACATCGCCCCGGGCAGCCCCCTGGAACACCACGGCGCCACAACGCCCTGGCAACAGCAGACACGCATCCGAGAGAGCCTACAAGCCACCCAGAGCCTCTTCGGCCCACTCAACCTCGGCGCCATCTTCCTCCTCTCCGACGGCGACGACCATGGCATCATGGGACGCCGCATGGATCCAGAGGCCGGCCTCCATCCGCGGGATCTCGACTTCCTCCGCGAAATCGGCGCACCCGTGCACACCGTTGACCTCAGCGCAAATGAGCAACTGCGCGACCAAGCCATCGTCCACGTCCACCATGAGGCCTTCGCCTTCCTCCGCCACAAGTTCAGCATCGACGTCGAAGTGGAGAACATCGGCTATCCCCCTGGCACGGGAGCCCTCGTCGAGCTCTGGCACAACGACCAACGCCTCTCCAGCCAACAGATTCGCTGGCAGCAACGGCATGAGCGACAGGTCTTGCGCTTTGCCACCGTGCCCCAGCGTCTCGGCAAAGAGGTCTTTTCGGTCAAACTCGCACCACTCCACGGCGAAGCCATCAAAGAAAACAATCACTTCCACTTCGTCACCCACATCATTCGTGACAAAACCAGGGTCCTGCACGTCTGCGGACGCCCAAGCTGGGACCAGCGCTTCCTTCGCCAGCACCTCAGAAACAATCCCAACGTCGATCTCGTGGCCTTCTTCATCCTCCGCACCGCCGCCAACCTCGAGGTCGCACACCACGACGATCTCTCCCTCATCCCCTTCCCCACGGAAGAACTCTTCGAGAAGGAGCTGCCGAGTTTCGATCTGGTCATCCTGCAGAACTTCAACTTTTCTCCCTACGTCCCCCGAGCCTATCTCGACAACATCGCCAACTTCGTCCGTAACGGTGGCGCCCTGGCCATGATCGGCGGTGACCTCTCCTTCTCTGACGGTGGCTATTACAACACCCCCCTCGCCGAGATCCTGCCCTTCGACCTGCTGCCCCCAAGCAGCCGCGGTGCCTTGGTCTCGACGGCGCCATTCTCAGCACGACTGGGCACCGCCGGCTTCCGCCACCCCGTCACGACCTTGAACCCCGATCCGGCTCACAGCCGCGACCTCTGGGAGAGTCTCGACGACCTCCAAGGCATCAATCTCGTCGGCCCCAACCGCCCCAACGCGATCTCCCTCCTCGGCCACCCGGACATCCAGGGCCCCGACGCCCAGCCAGCGCCGGTGCTCGCCGTCACCCACGCTGGCCAGGGCCGCGTCTTGGCCCTCACCACCGACACCACCTGGTTCTGGGCCTTTCACGCCCATCGCAGCGGCACCAGCCCTACACTCTATGCGACCTTCTGGAACCAAGCCGTGCGCTGGCTCATTGGCGACCCGGAGCTGCGCTTACTCCGTCTCGAAGCCTCACTGGCTACGGCACAACCCCAACAGGCGCTGCAGCTCCACCTCGAAGCCTTCGACAGCGACTATAGCCCTCGCGCTGGCGCCACGGGCCTGCTCCACCTCTATCATCGACCCTTCGCGTCAGCCCCAGACCACCCCACTCCGCAGCCCCTGCAAAGCTGGCCCATC
>Ga0334884_1004359_pt1 | contig 14709 bp, 11 predicted proteins | sample GraSluR1_MG_7_FD_207215 | JGI IMG/M metagenome (GOLD analysis project Ga0334884, IMG submission 207215) | Sludge microbial communities from methane-producing bioreactor in Wageningen University, Netherlands - Granular Sludge_12_05 R1 | ecosystem: Engineered > Bioreactor > Anaerobic >...
TCATCAAGGCCGGAGGGGTGCTGGATTCGAACGTCGCCGACGGCGCGCACGCCGTGCTTCGCCGAGCCGATGGGTCCACCGTCTCCGTCGACGTGACGAAGGCTCAGGGACTACTGGATGCAACGGCCGGTACGGAGATCCGCGACGGCGACACGCTCTACGTCCCGTTCCTGCGGCAGGCCACGATTGTCGGTCCCGTCAGGACTCCGGGACGTCAGACCCTGGTGCCGGAGCAGCGGGTGTCAGGGCTGGTCATGCAGGCCGGGGGCCTGATTCCGGAGATCGGCGTGGGCGATACGACCATCATGCACCGTGACGGGACATCCACCGCACTGCGCATCGCCGATGCCCTCGGGCAGCCGGGATCCCCTGAGGACCCGCCGGTCGAGGACGGCGACATCCTGTTCATCGGCACCGTCGATCCGGTCACGGTCTCGGGCGCGGTGAGGCACCCCGGCGTGGTCTCGCTGCCCCGCGGCTCCAGGGCCCCCGCCATTCTGGGACGTGTGGGCGGCCCGCTGCCGTCCGCCAATCTATCCGAATCCACCATCTACCACCGTGATGGCACCATCACTGCAGTAGACCTCACGGGGGCCCTCAGCGGTGGTCAGGGGGCCGAGGTGGAGTTCCGGCCGGGTGATGTGCTCATCGTGCCCGAGACCAACTACCAGGTCTCGGTGCTGGGCGCCGTCACCGCGCCGGGAACCTACCCTATACTGCCGGGCGCCCGTCTGTCGGACGTTCTGGCGCTGGCCAAGGACGTGCCGGAGGGCGAGGTCATCAAGTCCGGCACGATCCTGCGCGGCACTCAGCAGATTCCCGTGCAGATCGACCAGGTGCTGCAGAACCGCGGCTCGGAACTGGACCCGCTCCTGCAGGACAACGACATCATCTCCATCCAGCGCGTCAAGCCCCCGACGGTCTCGATGCTCGGGGAGATTCGCGGTGTGGGCCGGCGGCAGTTGGAGGCCGGTACCACGCTTTCGGAGGCGATTGCCGCCGCCGGCGGCCTCACCCCCAACGCCGATCCGGCACGGGTCAATATCGTTCGCGACGGACTGGCCCAGACGGTGGACCTCAGCCCGCTCTTGCTGCGCGGCGAGGTGATTGACAACGACCCCGAGCTAGAGGATGGCGACCTGATCGTCGCCCCCGAGAGCACTCACCGAGTTACGGTGCTGGGGTTTGTCAAGGCTACCGGGACGTACTACTTCAAGCCCGGTGAGACCGTGCTCGATGGGGTGCTGAAGGCCGGGGGCTGGGTGGAGAAGCAGTCTGCCGCGAACCGCACGATCCTCGTGCGGAGGGACGGGGATGTGGTGACGTGGGGGCAGGTGGACCTCCTGGCGACCGCCAAGCGCGGAGACCCCGAGAGTAACCCGCCTTTGGAGGACGACGATATCCTCTACGTCCCGGAGGTCTCGCAGATGACACTCGAGGGGTTCGTACGCACCCTGTTCCCGGTCTCGACCATCCTCAGGATGTTCGACTAGAAGTCCGGCCGAGAAGTCCGGCCGGTCCGTCTCATGTCATTCTGAGCGTCCATCTCGCGCAGCGAGATAGCGAAGAATCTCGCTGAACGCCAGGAGATTCCTTGAGCTGCTCCCTCCGGGAGCGGACGCTCTCAGCTAGATGCCCGTCTGCACCGACTTCTCTACAGATGAACCAAGCTCTGGGGTCGCGATCCTGCCGTTCGTGAACGCGTAGGTCGGGCTTTCCACTCACACTATGCATGAACGCACTGGGGCCACATTTCGCCATTCCCACGTCCGGAACGGTCGAAGTACTGCCTTTCTCCCCCCTCCTCCCGTCTCCGCCGGCCGTTTGGCGGAGTACAAGCGGCTCGAAGAGACGCCGAGAGGCGGGGCCGGGGGGGTGAGGTGACGTGAATCGGCGCCCGCCCAGAACCTGCATAATCTGAGTTTCCAGCCCGACTCGGCGAGCCGGAAGGCTCGCCGCCGGGCCGTGTCATCGCCCCCGGAGCAACCTCCGCGCCGTGCTCGTCGGTTTGAGGCGGAGCTTCACTAGCTACATTTCACCAGGTCCGGGCGCGTCCGCCATTCATACATACGTGATTCTCTCGACAGTGAGGAGCCGCGCATGCGGGTCAATCCCGAAGTGCTGATGAAGCGGGCAACCTTCCTGCTTCTGCTTATCGTGCTGGTCCTGGCGGTCTTCGCGGCCAAGTTCCGTCACCTGACGGACGCGAACGCTGTGGACTACGCGCAGCTTGCGCGCAACGTCGCCGAGGGGAAGGGCTACACGACCTCCGTGCTCAGCCCGCTGGCCTTTTCGCTGGTGCGCAATCCCGACACCTTCCCGGAGCTCGCGCGGGCCCCCGTCCACGCTACGCTGCTGGCCGCCGCCATCCGACTGGGCGGGGCTACCGACCGGACGGTGGCGCTGGCCTCTCTCTTCTGCTTCGTCCTCGTGCTCCTTCTGGCGTACTTCATCTGTCTGCGCTACTTCACAGGTAGGGTTGCGATCTACTCGTGCCTGATGCTGGTGGCGTCGGTGCCCCTGCTGCAGGCCTCGATGTCGGGGCTGGACACTCTCCTGGTTGCGTTCTGGGTTCTTTGTCTGTTCGGTCTGATGTGTTGGTGGGAGCGGTCGGAGGGCAAACAGGCGCTCCTTTGGCCCATCGCCACCGGTGTGGTGCTTGCCCTGTGCTACCTGACGCGCTACGAGATGCTGCCTCTTTTGCCCTGCGTCTTCTACTACTGGTGGCGTGTGGACCGGCAGCGTCTGGGGAGACGCTGTCTCCTGACCCTCGTCGTCTTCGTGGTGCTCGTGGCTCCGTGGGTGATCCGGTCCAGTGTCATCGTCAAGGGGCCCTTCATCTCCACGGCCAGCTACGAGCTGATCATGCTCACCCCCACCTACCCCGGACAAAGGCTGTACCAGGCGTTCCGAGACGTCCCCCCGAAGCCCTGGCTCGTCGCGGCGCAGCACCCTCGGGAGATGCTGGCCAAGGTCAATCGCGGGCTGACGGGCTTCTACGTCGGGTTCGTGGGCCTCGTGGGCCTGTGCACGCTGCCCTTCTTCCTCATCGGGCTACTAAGACGCGATACACCGCAGCAGACGGCACTTCCCTGGAGCATGTTTCTCGCGATTCTCTTGGTGGCCGGTGTGCTTGCCCTGTACACTCCGGACCCGCAGATGCTGCTGGCCTTCGCTCCTGTTGTCATCATCCTGGGGACCCACTGGTTCACGACGCTGGTGGCGGAGCGCTTTGCCGGTCCCGCTCAGGCGGACCGCCAGGGGACACTGGCGAAGCTCCTGAGCCGTCGATTGCGCCGCTGGGGCCCCGAGTCGACAAACCGCCTCTTTGTGCAGGCGTGGCTGGTTGGCTGGTTCCTGCTGGCGGCGTACCCGATGCTGAACTATCTGTTCGTCGCCGATCCCGCCCCGGAGCATCCGGTGGTGCCGACCTGCAAAGCGCTGGCGGGGGAAGAGCCGGAGTTGATCGCCACGGACATCCCGTGGATGGTGGCCTGGTACGGGAACAAGCGAGTCGTCCATCTGCCCAACGGCTTCGACGAGCTCACGGCGATGGGGCAGGCGGGCCTCCGCGTGGACGGGCTGTACTTCTCGCCCAACGTCCGCGTGCAGGAGGCGACGCTGGCAGGCTTCGAGAGGTCCGCGTCGTGGATTGACAGATGGCCCAAGGACCCGGACACGGGTCAGAGCAGGGCACCCGGTATGGTCTGGCTGCTTACCTCCCAGTAGGGGCGATCGATGCGTCAGTACGCGCCATTCGGCATCTTGGTAGTCTTGCTCTGGCTGGCCTACGGGGAGAACACGCACGGGTTCCTCGGCGCCACCGACCCGGGCAGCCCCTATGCGGGCGGCGGGCTGTATGTGCCGGTGATCTCGCTGTTCCTCGTCTGGCTCAAGTGGGATACCCTCAAGCAGTTGCCCGTGCGCGGGTCCGGATGGGGTCTGCCGTTGATCCTGCTCGGGGCGGCGGTCTGCTTTCTGGGCAGTTGGAGTGGGCACGAGCGGCTCTACATCCTCTCGCTGGCGCTGGTCCTGTGGGGCCTCGTTCTGTGGCTCGCGGGCACCGCGATGACCTCGGAGCTGTTCTTCCCCATCTTCTTCCTGCTGTTCATGATCCCGCTGCCGCAACGGCTCGAGAACGCCACCCTGCCTCTGCGTCTGCTGGCGACGAAGGCGGCGGCGGCGTTGCCGATGGCACTGAACATGCCGATCGTCGTGGACGGGACACAGATCCGGACATCGGGCATGACCTTCAGTGTTGACATCGCGTGCAGCGGACTGGGCTATCTGCTGAGCGTCACCGCCACCGCCACACTGCTTGCCTACTTCGCGCACTGTGGCCTCGCGCGCAAGCTGCTGCTCTTGCTCGCGGCCGTTCCCGTGGCCTTCGCCGCCAACGTCGTGCGGATCGATGCCACGATCATCATGGGCATGGCCTTCGGCGAAGGAGCCACCAAAGGTCTCGCCCACACGATGGCCGGTGTCGTCGTCTACGCCTTTGCCGTCTGGGCCCTCGTCTCGATCTGGAGGCTGCTATGTCGTCCCCAAGCCCAACACGATGGCTGATCGCCGCGCTACTTCTCGCGTTCATCAAGGTCGGGGACGAGACCCTGTCTCGCCTGGCCATCGGCGACAGCGATGCGGGCACGGTGGATATCTCCAGGCTGCCTCTGAGCTTCCCCGGCTGGGAGGGCGAGGAGCGCCCCATGACGGAGCAGGAGAAGAAGGCGGCCCTGGTGAACAGACTGGAGATCATCAGCAGAGCCTACAGGACTCCTGCCAATGATGAGATCATCGTCATGCTCAGCTACAGCCGGGGGAGGGGTCTGCATCACACGCCGGACCTTTGCCTCACGGCCAACGGCTGGACCATCGACCACCGCGCGGGCGGCGAGGTTGCCTATGGGCCCGACCATCACCAGGCGCCGGTCAATACCATCACCGCGACCCGCGAAGGTTACCACGCCACCGAGCTGTATCTGTTTGCAACGAAGGATCGCGTGAACGCGAGCTTCATGGATGTCATGAGGCAGAACAAGTGGCGTCGGGGCGGAGGTATCGCGGCTCTCGTGACGATAGTGCATACCTACAAGCCCGACAGGCAGAGTGAGGATGCGGCAAGGTCGCTGGAGCTGGTCAAGCGCTTCGCGGCCGACTTTCTGCCGTACGTGCAGGCTTCGATGGGGGCCGAGCTTCCCCGAGGCTAGCCCGTCGCCCAAGTATGTGTTTGGCGCCCTCCGGGGCCGTGCCGTCGCCGCACAGCCCCGCAAGGGGCGAAACACAAAGAGGCGGGGCGCGTGAGCCCCCGTCTCGCGGGGACGCGCGCCGGCGAGCCCCGGAGGGGCGGTACTGAACCCCGCTACCTGCCTGTGTGTCGCCCGCCGATCCTGCGGATCGGTTCGGGGCTCGGGGCTGTGGGCGCGCCGGCCGGGGGGCTCACGCCCGCCGCTAGTTGTGTACCGGCCCCGTCGGGGCTGACGGCCACCCTACGCTCAACACATGCGCCGCGCCCATGCCGCGCGCCCCCTCGGGCGCGCCATCCCTGCGGCGCCCGGGACCACGGGCACCGACAGACGCGACCCACCTGGACTACCCCCATGACACCCAATGCCGAGCAGACCCGCTCATCTCACCCCGTCGCCCACATCCTCTGGGCCATCGCGTTCATCGCCCTTCTGGGTCTGGCCGCCAGGCAGGCTGTGCGCACTTTTTCCGCACACCCCAACCCAGCCCCGCCGGAGGTCGCCACCGAAGCCGCTGCAGATGAGAAGGGATTTGCGCCCGCGTCGACCCGCGGCGGCACCGACGGTGATGCCTCCTGGCCGCCGGGGGTGTCGCTGGAGCAGTACGCGCAACTTCAGACGGGCATGAGCCTACAGGCGGCGCTCAAGCTCCTGGGCGAAGGGGAGGAAGTCGCGCGCTCGGAGGACTACGGCCTCATTGTGACCTACCGCTGGCAGGGAAGAGGCCGTGTGAACGCCTACGCGAGGGCGACTTTCCACAATGGTAAGCTGACCACCAAGGCTCAGTCCGGCCTCGAGTAGCACCGGCATCGGCTGCCACAGAATGTTTACGCGCGCCCGATCTATTCCCCTTGCATTCTATTGGTTCTCCTGTTACACTACGGGTCACAGTCGCACCGGGGGGTGGCGGCCGAAATCCCTCAGTGCCACGAAGCAATTGAGAGCGTTGTGCAAGAGCCTCGTTAGACCACATTTCGCCGCAAAAAGGGCCTTGGGGATGGTGGCGGCGGCCCTGGCAACGATCAAGTCGGCCTTGTGCATACTTCGCCGGTGTGCTGCTCTTGAGGACACACCGGGTCCTGCATGTTCGGTCCGGGAGTTGGGCAATCGGGAGACCCGCGTACGATAGATAACGCGGGGCAGACACAATCGCAAAGGGAGAGGAGGTCTTGCGCCTGCGGGGAGGAGCGTCGTATCCGTCGCTTCTCAGGTGCAGTCGGCGACTGGAGCGATGCGCGCCATCCCGCAAGTCTGAAAGAACGGGTACGGGGCCTGATGGCCGGGTCCCCTGCTAAGGCGGACAAAAGGGAGACAGTATCCGACTCCACGGAGGGAGATACGGGAGAAGGGGAGTGAGAGCTTCAGTGAAGACGCACTTGACGCTGATCACATTGTTGCTGCTGGTGATGGTTGGGGTGGCGGAGGCCAACATCACTGAGTGGCCTTTGCCAGTCTGGTATAAGGCCGGTGTCGATTCATCGTGGGCCGTAGACAACCGCCCGAGCGGAGACCCTGACGACTCCGGGTCCTGGAACGGCTGGACGCTATGGCAAAGCACCACCAAGTGGACGGTCGCGAACGGTGGCACAATATGCTTCGCGATGAACAACCTTTTCAACCCCACAATGCACAAGGTAGGGGCCTTCAATCTGACAACGTCAACCAGCCGCTTCTTTGGCGACGACGCTGGCAACTGGAACCCCAATGTCCTGTTGGATGTCAAGTGTGCTTACGATACCGATGACTACGCAGGCTACACCGGGCCCGATCCAGTCCCCCATCAGGTATCGTTCTCAAAGACGTCAAGCAAGGCAACCACGGAGTTCCCGATCATGCCTGGCGGCGTTATGGCCTCCATACAGTTTGGCATGGATCCGCAGCCGAGTTGGGAGTGGGTCTGCGTCACGAACAATACGGGGTCGAGTGCCACGTTCGCAGGTGCTTCAGGCTGGTCGGCATGCACCCCGGAACCTTCCCTGGGTCTTCTGCTCCTCGTCGGCATGATCCCCGTCGCTATCGGCTTTCGGCGCCGACGGCGGTCGTAGGTCTGTCGACCATGACCCGACACACAAAGGGCTGGCCCCCATTCGTGGGCCAGCCCTTCTGCGTTTCACCATTGCCCTTGCCCTACTCAGAGAGCCACTGCCGGGCCTCCAGCAGATCGCTCACTGTCCACTCGGCATCCTGCCCTTCGGGGCTTTCGACCCCGGCGTAGATGCCTCCCTCGCGCACGATCCGAACGGTGCCCCAGCCAAGCTGCCGGGGCGCGATGAAGTCTTTCCGCGGGTTGTCGGCGATGTACACGCACGCCTCCCCGCTCACGCCCGCGTGCCGCTGCATCTCCTCGAAGGCCCGCGGATGTGGCTTTCCGAACCCCTCGCCGAGTTCTGCCGTGTAGAGGATGTGGTCGACCAGCCGAGGGAGCCCCAGCGCCTCCGTCTTGCGCTGCTGTGACACAAACGGGCCGTCGGTGATGACGCCGAGGAAGAACCTGCCGCGCAGCCGCCGGAGGCACTCGCGAGCATCGGGCAGGAGCGAGATATCGGGCATATGCTCCCGGTAGATGCACACCGTCTCCGAGATCACCTCCGGGTCCGCGGGCAGCCCCAGGTCCTCCAGGGCGCGGTTGAAGATCGTGCCGCGGACGCCCTCGAGGAAGTGGCGCCAGGCCACCTGGGCGAACCGTGCCTCGCCCCACCGCTGTCGCACCCATTCCGCCACCGCCCGGAAGCCGCTGCGCACGTAGTCGCGCTCCAGATACAGCGTGTCATCTAGATCGAAGACGACGCAGCGGTACTTTGCCGCGCCGACCGACGCACCGGATACCTGAGAGGTCTCTGCACCCCTGTCGCGACCTGCGCCGCTCAAGCCCACTCGACCCCTATCTCTCGCCCATCGACGAACACCGCGTCGTCATAGCGCAGCATGGCGAGGTTGTCGCGCCAGTCGGTGCATTCGGTGTCCACGGTCTGGCCCAGCGCTTCCTGGATCAGCCAGCGCGGGAAGTCGGCGCCGGCGGCATGCGAGAGCGGATAGCCACCGCCAAAGCGGGGGTTGATCTCGATGACGCGGATGGTGTCATCATCGGCGAGGAAGGCCTGAACGGTGATGGCGCCATAGGCGCCGGGGAGTGTTTCGGCAATGCGCCGGGCCAGGTCCATCAGACCGGGGTGTTTGCGGGTCACGCCCTTGCTGATCTCCCCGGCCCTGACCTCCAGGCGTCGGTGAGGGACGGTGCAGAGACACTTGCCGGCACGGTTGACGTAGCAGTTGGTGGTGTACTCCGCACCGGGCGCGAGCTCCTGCACCACCATGTCCCGCGAATCCGTCGCGCAAAGACTCAGCGCTTCGCGACTGTCGACCCTCTGAACGCCGATCCCGGCGCTGCCGCGGGCGGGCTTGACGATAAGGGGGAACTGCCACTCGTGCGGCGCGGCGAGCACCTCGGCCGGCGTCGCCTGCCGCACCGTGGGGAACCCATGGGAGACGAGCCAGGCGTGCGTCCCGGTCTTGTCGGCGCTGATCTCGATGACTTCCGGCCGCGAGACGGCCACGGCCACGCCCCGAGCGCTGAAGTCCTCCCGAGCCTTCGCGTACATGGGCAGTTCGGTGTCAATGGTCGGGACAACGAGCTGTATCGCCTCGTGGCGACACAACTCAAGCATCCGCGGGATGAACTCCGGGTCACGACACAGGGGGACGGTCCATGCTGCATCGGCCAGGTGGTAAGCGGCCGACGCTGAGGAGCAGTCGACGGCAAGTACACGCCCTGGAAGCGCGAGCTCCCTCAACGCATCCCCGAAGGACCAGACCAGGGCGGCCCTGCGCCCGGCCGAGGAAAGGCAGATGTCCATGGTGGCTTCTCCCCGTGGCGGCTCACTCCCCGAACTGACGCCATCGTTCTGCACAAACGACCACGGTAAACCATACCAGTTCCCCCGAAACACCGCAAGCGATGGGGGCGCAATACATGGGCGCCGAATGCGCAAACGATGAGTGAGCGCCTGAGCCATGGTCGCCAGATGGGGCGGTTCGGTGCGGCTCCAGAACCCAGGCGAGCATCGGGCAGTCGCCTGTGCACCTGCAGCCAGCGTGGCACCCGTGTACGGAAGCGGCCGTGTTATCGGATGCCCTCCGCGCTGGGCCTCTCGCATGGCTCTACTGGGCTGTGCGTGGCCGTTCGCCGGCCGTCTCTCGTGGCTGCCTGTCCGCGTCCCGGTACGCTTCTCGCGCCTGCACCGTCTCCTGTCAGGCGCAGACGACTGACCGAGCGATGGCTTGAGAGCCACGGGGCAGTGACCCTAGCCGAGGCGGTGGGGGCCCGGCGAGGGCCTTACTGTCGCGTGGTTGCGCAAGGGCGCTGAGGGCCATGGTGTCTGGTGCCTCCGGCCGCAGCGCGAGTTGGGACGGCCGGTCATGCGGTCAGACTGCGGAGGGCACACGCTGCCGGTTTCGTCGACGTCGTTGGTCAATGCGCGGCTATGTGCATTGGCGCGGACGCGCAGAAGGAATCCGCCGTACGCGGGGGGAAGACGGTCAGCAAGGGATTGCCTGGCGAGGATGAGCCCTTGGGGGCGGCGCGGCCAGCGGCGCATGCGCTGGGCCAGTGTGATCGCGGCAGCACTAGGAGCCGATCCGAGCGAGGACAGCAAAACGGAGGGCCTCGATATGGTGGCAGACAGCGACAGGCCAACTGTGGTCTTCTTCGGCCGCAAACCCGGTGGTACTCTAGCACTGGAGTACCTCCACCAACAACTGTGCTGGGATGTCCGGGCGGTCGTCACGCCAGCCGCGCCTGAGCCGGGTTGGTTGAACCCCCGGCCTCTCGCGGTCTACGCTCGCAGCCTGGGCATTCCTGTGTTCAGCCAGGCGAGCCTATTGGAGGCGATTGAGGACCCCGAAGGTGAGGTGGGGGCCGTGATCGGCCGAGTGGATTGGGTGATCAGCTACCTCTACCCCTATCGGATCCGTGACGCTGTCCTCGCCTATCCGCGCAAAGGGGCCATCAACTTCCATCCCGGACCTTTGCCGCGTCACGGCGGGGTGGGGGGCTACAACATGGCGATCATCGAGCAAGACCGCGAGTACGGCGCAACGTGCCACTTCATGGTGAGCCAATTCGACGCTGGACCCATTGTCGAGTGCCGGCTGTTCCCTATCGATGCCGAAGTCGAGACTGCTCTCTCTCTGGAGCTGCAAACGCAGCACCACATGCTGCGCCTCTTTCATAGTGTCTGCCGCCGGGTTCACCGAGACGGGGAGCTCCAGGCCACGCAGCAGGAGGGCCTCCGGTACGTGGCGCGTGGTGAAGTGGACGCGTTGCGCGAGATCACGTGCGACCTTGCGCCTGAGGAGGCCGATCGGCGGGCAAGAGGGTTCTGGTACCCGCCGTACGACGGGGCGCACGTGACCGTGGCTGGCCGCAAGCTCACCGTCGTGCCGCGCTGCGTACTACAAGGCCTGGGGCCCTTGGTGCACGCCACAGACCTCGACAGCCTCAGCCGAGCCGTTCGGGACCTCGCATGAAAGACACAGGATGCCAGGGGAATGGAGGTGCAGCACTTGGGCCGCCAAGAGCGCGTCGTGGTGCTTGGGGCGGGTGGCCACGGCGACGTAATCGCATGGACACTTGCCTGTCAGGGGCGAGCTGAGGTTGCGTGCTTTCTGGATGACCGCGAGGAACTGCACGGGACCTTAACACGATCTGGCCAGATGGTTGTTGGCGCGTGTACTTCAGTGGACCTGGTGACTGACACCGCGTCCCACTTCGTGGTCGCGATTGGGGACAACAGGGCGCGCGCGGACAGGTACGCGGGAGCAATGGACGCGGGCCTTGTACCATGGGCCGCGATCCACCCTTCGGCGGTCATCGCGGCGCAGGCCGACATCGGAGCCGGACTGCAGGCCGTAGCCGCAGCAATCGTGAACCCATGGGCAGCCATCGGGGAGAACGTCATACTGAACACCGGCTGCATTGTGGAGCACGACTGCGTCGTGGGTAGCCACTCAGTGGTGGCGCAGGGCGTGCGGCTGGGCGAGGGTGTGGAGGTTGGCGAGTACGCCTTCCTCTGCATCGGGGTGCTGGCTCTGCCTGGGGTCACGATCGGCGCCGGCACCACAGTGGCGGCCGGAGCAGTCGTGGAGACCGACCTGCCCGCAAACGTCGTTGCGGCGGGTGCGCCGGCCCACGTCGTCGGGCCCGCCAAGCGCAACGCCCTGGGCTGACCCGTCTGTGCTCCACGAGCGTCGACTTGCGCATGCCCCGTCGACGAACGCCCAACCGGTAGCCCTGTGCCACTTGGGGCAGGCAGGTGGTTCAGTTGCCCTCACGGCACTCGAACGTGGCCTGGTACCGCAGCGGCACGACATCCAAGCAACAGGACGCGCGTCCAGGGCTACTACCGGCGAGAACTTCAGACGGCGCTTTCCCGGCCCACGACGCGCGGGCGGATGCACCGCAGCATCCTGGGCGAGATCGCCACCAGCGACTTCTGAGGTCCTTTGTCCGTCTGGGAAGTCGCGGCCAGTGGCAGGTCCGGTCCTCAGAGCGCTCTCCCATGCCCCGTGGTCTCGGAAGAGCGTTCTGGCGCCACTGCCTGGCCCAAGCCAGCCCCTCAGCTTCTCGCATCTACATCTCGCCTCACTCGCTGGACACGCAGACCCGACGCACGCGGCGTCCCACGTGCGGCTCGTACCAGCGCCGGCATGAGTTCCCCGGTTCGCCAGTGGCCTGGCCGCGGTAGAGACACCACCCGTCAGTACGACGGCATCTCCTCGCGGCCCTGATAGCGCCGGGACGGTACAGCCGGTACTCCCATCGCGACGCAGTAGTCCGGGATGTCGCGCACCACACAAGCGCTCGCGCCCACGATGCTCCACTTCCCAATCCTGACCCCCTGCCGTGTGGTCGCTCCCATGCCGACGAAGGTGCCCTCCCCGACCTGTACATTCCCGGAAAGGGCTACCAGCGCCATGATGCAGGCGAAGTCGCTCACCACCGCGTCATGGCAAACCACAGCATTGTAGTTCACGTAAGAGTACGCCCCGACGGTGGCGTCGCTGGAGAGAACGCAGCCCGCAAAGATCACCGCCCCCGTCCCGACCTTGGCCGAGGGGGCGACCTTCACCGACGGGTGGATCACGGTCTGCCACTCGCCCCCCATTCCCAGCACCTTGTGGACCACCTGGTGCCGGATCCGCGGATGTCCGATGCCCAGGACCACCGGGACACCAGGGTGCTCGCGCACCCACGTGCCGTCGCCCACCACGGGGATGCCGTGGATCTGCGTGCCGACGGCATCGGGATCATCATCCACGAAGCCGATCAGCTCGAGGCTGCCGTCGGCCTCTGAGCGTGCCAGCACGGTCTCGGCGACCTCGCGTCCCATTCCGCCCGCACCGTAGACCACGACCGGTGTCGTCATGGATTCCTCCCGGCTTCTTCAGGCTCAGGCGCCTGACTGCCCGTGAACTTCTCCACCGTTGCCATGCCCTGCTGCGAGACGCCCTCACGCTTGAGCACGGTCCACGCCGTGAGCCACAGGATCCTCGCGTCCAGCCACAGGCTCCAGTTATCCACATACCACACGTCGTACTGGAACTTCTGCTCCCAGCTCACGGCATTGCGCCCGTTGACCTGGGCCCAACCCGTGATGCCGGGCTTCACCTCGTGCCTCCGGGCCTGCTGAGGCGTGTACCGGCTCAGGTACTCCGTGAGCAGCGGCCTGGGGCCGACGAGGCTCATTTCGCCCTTCAGCACGTTGAGCAGCTCGGGAAGCTCGTCGAGGCTGGTGGAGCGCAGCAACTGGCCCGCTTTCGTCAGGCGCTCCTCGTCGGGAAGCGGACGTCCCTGGCGATCCAGCGCGTCGCGCATGGTGCGGAACTTGAGCATGGTGAAGACGCTTCCACCGAGGCCGGGACGATCTTGTCGGAAGAGGACCGGGCTGCCCATGGTCAGGCGGACGATCAGGGCGAGCACCAGCAGCAGCGGGGACAGCACCAGGAGCCCGATGAGGGAGACGGCGACATCAAGAGCTCGCTTGACGATGCGGGCCATCAGGGCCTCCTGCCAGTCGCCGGCCGGACAGAGCGAACCAGATGCGGCGGAACCATGCTAGCCCCCCCGCGCTGAGCTAATGGCGTCGCCGCCGTCGTGGGCACACTCCTCGGCCAGAAGCTTGTCTGCCCAGTCCTCGCGGACCTCCAGGACGCCACTCGCCGTCTCGCTGAGAAACCGGGCATTGCTGTACTTGCTGTCGCGATAGTCCCCCACCTGCCCCGAACGGATGGCCTCCAGAACCTGGGTGATGCCCTGCTCCAGCGACCACTCCGGGGCGAACCCCAGGATGCGGACGGCCTTGCCAAACTCCACCCGATAGTCGCTCCCGTCGGCGTCTGGCCCCAGCTCCAGTATCTCCGCCTCAGGCACCTGTGCCTTGATGAGCCCGGCCAACTCCCTGAGCGTGCAGTTCTGCACGTCGGAGCCGACGTTGATGATCTCCCCGCGGACGCTCGCCTCGGACGCCTCCAACGCGGCCAGCACGCCCCGGGCCGCGTCGTGGACGTGGACAAAGGGGCGCCACTGCTCGCCACCAAACACCGTGATCTTGCCGTCCGCCACCGCCTTTGCGGAGAGCAGGTTGAGGACGAGGTCAAACCGGCTGCGCCCCGAGAGCCCGTAGACCGTGGCGAAACGGAGGATCACCGGGGCGAAGTCGTCCTCCACCATGCCCAGCAGGACCACCTCGGAAGCCACCTTGCTGCGGGCATACAGCGACACAGGATCGGGCTTCGATCGCTCGTTGGCGGGAGCAGAGCCGGCGCCGTAGACCGAGCAGGTGCTGGCGAAGACCAGCCGCCGGACCCCGCTACCTCTGGCGACCTCCGCGATCATGCGCGTCGCCATGAGGTTCACCTCCAGGGCCAGGTCGGAGTTCAGCTCGCAGGCGGGGTCGCCAACGATGGCTCCGAGGTGGACGATGGCGTCCATGCCCTGTACGGCCTCAACGACCTTGTCAATCTGCCGGAAGTCGGCCCGCATGATCTCGAGGTTCGGGTGGTCGAGGAACTCCCCGATGGCCTCGTCCCCGTAGAGGAACAGGTCCAGAAGGCGCACCCTGTAGCCTCTTTCGAGAAGCAGGGGCAGCAGCGCCGAGCCGATGTACCCGGCGCCTCCGACTACTAGGACTGACCGGACCCTTTGCCGAGCGGGACGGCGGCGCAGCTCCCTGTCGATGGCCGCCACGTACTTCCAGACCGCAGACCACAATCTCGCGCCCAGAAGCAGCACCGTCACGATGATCCAGGAGCCGAGAACCACCGGCCGCGGCGTCGTCACCGCACCGGGCACGAACCACTGCACCGCGGCGAATACCAGGTGCGAGCCGCCCACAGCCTGCACGATGATCAGGGCCTTGAACCGGCTCTGGTAGGCCAGACCGCGGGAGTAGAAGCCGCTGAGCCAGAA
>Ga0334884_1004366_pt1 | contig 14692 bp, 11 predicted proteins | sample GraSluR1_MG_7_FD_207215 | JGI IMG/M metagenome (GOLD analysis project Ga0334884, IMG submission 207215) | Sludge microbial communities from methane-producing bioreactor in Wageningen University, Netherlands - Granular Sludge_12_05 R1 | ecosystem: Engineered > Bioreactor > Anaerobic >...
CCAGATGATCCAATAAAAGAAGATAGTACTTTTACTGGATGGTATATAGATGAAGAATGTAGTATAGAGTGGGATGAAGTATTACCAACATCAGAGACTGAAATTCTTGAATTATATGCTGGTTGGGAATAAAAGAAAATGAAAGAGAGAAGAGGTATAGTTATGAAAATACAGAGGTGCGTAAATTTATAGTTTGTTTTTGAGGAGGATGAATTTGTATAAAATTGGTGTGTTCTTTCAAATGAAAAACAAGGAATAAAAATTCCTTGTTTTTTTATTACATATTATTTTTGAAGTCTTTTTTCTAAAGCAGATAATTCTACGTTTAATTCGTTAGGTAACCTATTGCCAAACTTAGCATAGAATTCTTTAATATTAACAACTTCTTGAGTCCATAATGCTTTGTCAATATTTAATAAATCTTTTATTGAATCAATAGTCATTTCTTCAAGTCCATCTAAATTGATATCTTCAGGTTTTGGAAGGTATCCTATTGGAGATTCAACTGCATCAACTGCATCTTCGCATCTTTGTAAGATCCAATCAAGCACTCTCATGTTATCTCCAAATCCAGGCCACATGAAATGTCCGTTGTCATCAAGTTTAAACCAGTTAACATGGAATATTTTAGGAGCATTCGCACCTAATTCTTTACCAATCTTTAACCAATGTTTGAAATAATCACCCATATGGTATCCGCAGAATGGAAGCATAGCCATTGGATCGCGTCTTACAACACCTACAGCTCCAGCTGCAGCAGCAGTAGTTTCAGAAGCCATTGTTGAACCAACGAATGTACCGTGTTGCCAATTAAAGGCTTGGTAAACAAGTGGAGCAGTTTTTGCGCGTCTTCCACCGAATACAATTGCAGAAATTGGAACACCTTCAGGATTGTCAAACTCTTTAGAAATGCATGGGCAGTTTAATGCAGGAGCAGTAAATCTTGAGTTAGGATTAGCCAAAACTTTTCCAGAGGCAATCCATTCAGGTCCATTAACTTTTATCCCAGTCCACTCAGTTGCATTCACTGGAGGATTTTTATCTAGGCCTTCCCACCAAACTGTTTCGTTATCATTATTTAAAGCCACATTAGTGAAGATTGTATCTTTTTTAGTTGATTCTAAAGCATTAAAGTTAGATTTTACATTAGTTCCAGGAGCAACACCGAAGAAACCAAACTCAGGGTTAATTGCATAAAGTTTTCCATCTTTTTTATTTTGTCTTAACCATGCAATATCATCACCAACAGTCCAAACTTTATAACCTTTTTCAGTATAAGTTTTTGGAGGAATTAACATAGCTAAGTTAGTCTTTCCACATGCAGAAGGGAAAGCAGCGCTAATATATTTTACTTCACCATTAGGTTTTTCAACGCCAAGGATAAGCATATGTTCAGCCATCCAGTCTTCGTTTTTACCTTGGTATGAAGCAATTCTTAAAGCAAAACATTTTTTACCTAATAATACATTGCCTCCGTAACCTGAGTTAATAGACCAAATTGTATTATCTTCTGGGAAATGGACAATATATCTATTTTCTTTATCAATGTTTAATTTAGCATGCAAGCAGCGAACGAAGTCATTTGAAGTATCTCCGAATGCTTCCCAAACTTCTGTTCCAACTCTAGTCATTATAACCATATTTAAAACTACATAAATTGAATCAGTTAATTCAACACCTATTTTAGAAAGTGGAGATCCAACCGGTCCCATTGAATAAGGAATAACATACATAGTTCTTCCTTTGTAAGCTCCATCATACATTGGAGTTAATTTAGCATACATTTCTTTTGGGTCGCACCAATTGTTAGTAGGTCCAGCATCATCTTTGCTTCTAGAACAAATAAATGTTCTATCTTCAACTCTTGCAACATCATTAACTGCAGTTCTGTGGTAAACACAACCTGGTAACTCTTCTTGGTTTAAATGAATTAACTCACCTGTAGAAAGTGCTTCGTTGCGCAAAGAATCAAGTTGAGCTTTTTCACCAGTAATCCAAACTACTTTGTCTGGTTTTGTTAATGCGATCATGTCTTCAATCCAAGCATTAACATTTGGATTTTTTGTTTGACTTGTCATAATTTTCACCCCTTAATATATATTATTTTTTTATAACCAAATTAATTTTAACCATTTCTTATTGTATAATATAATGATATAAATGTCAACTAAAACACTAGTTAAATTTTATTATATTAAAAACGCTATTTTTTTGTTGTTGCAATTAGCCAAGAAAAGTTGTATAATAAGTAATAGATAATTCTGATGTTTTGTGGACAAGAAAGAGAGTATTAAGAGTATGACAATCAAAGAAAATGTGAGTAAAGTTTTAGAATCTTTAAAGGAATATCAAAATATTAAAATCATTGCAGCTACAAAGTATATGACAATTGATGAAACAAAAGAGTTAGTATCTTGTGGCATTAAAGATTTCGGAGAAAATAGAACTGATATGTTTTTAGAAAAATATGAAGCTTTAAAAGATTTGAATGTAGATTGGCATTTTTTTGGAGTTTTACAATCTAGAAAAATAAAAGAAATTGTAAATAAAATAACATGTCTTCATTCTTTGGATAGAATTTCATTAGCGATTGAACTTGATAAAAGGTTGACACAACCATTAGATTGTTTCATACAAGTTAATATTTCAGAAGAACCCAATAAATCTGGAATTCCGCTTAATAAAGTAAAAAGCTTTGTTAAATCCTTGGCAAAATATCCTAATATTAAAGTAGTTGGATTAATGTGCATTGCACAAATGACTTACGATAATAATGTTATAGCAAATTCTTTCGAACAAATGAAGCAAACCAAAGAAGAAATTGAAGAAATGAATTTAGAATATGCACCATGCCACTTCTTATCAATGGGAATGTCGAATGATTATAAAATTGCATTAGATCATGGTGCTACCCATATAAGGTTGGGCAGAATATTTTTAAAATAGGAGAATAAAATGAAACTATTTAAAAAAACTAAAAAAATGAAATTTAACGAGTATAAAAATACTAGAAGTAGAGGAATAATGACTTCATATGAAAAGATGAATTATTTCTTTATTCAAGATTCTTCTGATACAGAATTGTTCAAAATTGCAAAAAGCATATTGGCTGGGTTTCCTGCATTAGTTGGTTTAGAAAAAGTTGAAAAAAGAAGAGCAAATGAAGTTTTAGCTTTTTTAACGGGTGTAGTTTTTGCTCACGAAGGTGATTATATTAAAATGGATGAAAAAATATATCTTTTTGCAAAAAAAGAAGAGTTTGAAGATGGATCTTTGAGACAATACGTTAAGGATTCAAAATAATGTTGTTTTGGATATATTACGTTATTAATATATTATTATATATTTATTCAGGAATTTTATTTATTACGTTTTTATCGTTTTGGTTTCCTAAAATTTCTGATGTCAAATTTTTGAAATCTTTAGTAAATTTAGGTAGTTTCTATCTAGATTTTTTTAAAGGGAAAATATTTATTTATGTTATTGATTTAGGTTTGTATATAGCGTTTGCTATATATGGCGCTGTACTAAGTGCATCAACTATGTTATTTCAGATATTTTGAGGAGTTAAAAATGGATTATAAAGATACTTTGCTAATGATGAAAACAGATTTTAATATGAAGGCTAATCTTCCAAATAAGGAACCAGAAATAGAGAAAAAGTGGGAAGACATTAATCTTTATAAAAAAGTTTTAGATAAAAATGAAGGAAATGTTCCTTTTGTTTTGCATGATGGACCGCCTTATGCAAATGGTAGTATTCATGAAGGCCATGCTTTGAATAAAATCTTAAAAGATTTTATTGTTAGATACAAAACAATGAAAGGCTTTTTTACTCCATATATACCAGGGTGGGATACTCATGGACTTCCAATAGAAACAGCATTAACTAAAAATTCTAAAATAAATAGAAAAGAATTGAGTATAGTTGAGTTTAGAAAATTATGTGAAGAATATGCTTTAAAACAAGTAGAAACTCAAAAGATTCAATTTAAAAGATTGGGGATTTTAGGTAGATGGGATAATCCTTATGTTACTTTAGATAAAAATTATGAAGCTATGCAAATAAAAGTTTTTGCAAAAATGGTTGAAAAAAATCTGATTTTTAAGGGATTAAAACCAGTATATTGGTCTCCATCTAGTGAGTCTGCTTTAGCTGAGGCTGAGATTGAGTATTATGATAAAAATTCAAATTCAATCTACGTAGCTTTTAAAGTTGTCGATCCAAAAAGTGTTTTGCCTAGTAATTCTGAACTATTGATTTGGACAACAACTCCATGGACAATTCCTGCTAATTTAGCAATATCAGTACATCCTAAATTTGAATATGCAGTTATTAAAACTGATAGTGGTAGAATCTTAGTTATAGGATGTGATTTACTTGAAAGTGCAACAAATAAAATTGGAATTAGAAAATATGAAATAATTAAAAAAGTTTGCGGGTCTGACTTAGAATATATAACATATAAACACTCATTAAATAAAAGAGTCGGAATTGTCATTTTAGGTGAACATGTTACAAAAGAAAGTGGGACCGGCCTTGTTCATACTGCTCCAGGGCATGGAGAAGATGATTTTGTAGTTGGCAAAACATATAATTTAGAAGTTTTGTGTCCTGTTGATTCAAAAGGTTATATGACTGAAGAGTCTTTAGGATACGAGGGGATGTTCTACGAAGTAGCTAATCAAAAAGTTATTGAAGATTTAAAGGACTGTAATTCACTACTATTCACTGAGACGATAACACATAGTTATCCTCATGATTGGCGTACTAGAAAACCAGTTATATTTAGAGCGACTGATCAATGGTTTGCTTCTATAGAAAGTTTAAAAGGAACACTTCTTGAATCAATTAAGAATGTTGAATGGCTTCCAAAGTGGGGCGAACTACGCATTAGTAATATGATAAAAGACCGAAAAGAATGGTGTATTTCTCGTCAAAGAGTTTGGGGGGTTCCTATTCCGGTTTTCTATGCAGAGGATAACACACCTATTTTAGATAAAGAGATTATTAATCACGTTAGTGAGATATTTAAAAAAGAAGGATCATCTATTTGGTATGAAAAAGAAGCTAAAGATTTATTGCCAAAAGGTTATAGCAATCCTCACAGTCCTAACGGCATTTTTACAAAAGAAACTGATACAATGGATGTATGGTTTGATTCAGGATCTAGTAGTCAGTCTGTATTAGTAGAACAAAATATTGGTTATCCTGCTGATTTGTATATCGAAGGTTCTGATCAATATAGAGGGTGGTTTAATTCAAGTTTAATTGTTAGTGTGGCCTTAAATGGGATTGCCCCATATAAAGCAACAATTACACATGGCTTTGTATTGGATGGGCAAGGAAGAAAAATGAGTAAATCTTTAGGTAATTCTGTTAGCCCTGAGTTGATTTGTAATCAATTTGGAGCTGATATATTAAGACTTTGGGCTTCAAGTGTTGAGTACACATCGGATGTAAGAATTTCAAAAGAATTAATTCAACAAACAGCAGAAGCTTATAGAAAAATTAGAAATACATTTAGATTTTTATTAGGTAATTTGTTTGACTATAATGATTTAGTTGATAAGATTGATTATTATAAGATGCCTGAAATTGATCAATTTATGATGTGCAAACTAAACATAGTAGTTGAAAAAGTTATTTTAGCTTACGACCGATATGAATTTAATGAAGTATTTAGATTGATTTCTTCATTTGTATCTAATGAATTGTCAGCTTTTTATCTAGACTTTGCGAAGGACATATTATATATTGAAAAATTTGATAATTTCGAAAGAAGAAGTATTCAGACAGTTCTTTATAAAACATTAGATAATTTGATAAAACTATTGACACCTATTATTCCACATACTACTGAAGAAGTATTATCTTATATGAACAATGTTAATATTGAAAGTTCATACTTATTAAATATGCCTGACATAAATGAATACAATAATCAAAAAGATTTAGTTAAAAAATATTCAGACTTTATGAGAGTTAGAGATGATATTTTAAAAGCTCTTGAAAATGCTCGAAATAATAAAATTATAGGTAAATCGATGAGTGCTAAAATCATAATGAAACCTAGTAAGGCTACATTAGATTTGTTTAACTCAATAAAAGTAAATTTAAAAAGTGTTTTTATAGTTTCAGAGTTTGTTTTAACTAATGAAAAAATTAATGGTGAAGAGTATGACAGTGGTATTATCTTAGTTACTGCAAGAGAAGGTATAATTTGTGACCGCTGTTGGCAAGTGGTTGATGATGTAAATGAAAAAGGGCTTTGTGAGAGATGCAATAAAGTAGTAGAGAGTTTGGAGGGAAAATAATGCCTATAGTACTTCATTTTTTTAGAGAAAGTAATCTAGATAAAATAGATATTGAAAAAATAATAGATTTTTTTTCTAACAATCCTAATTACAGGTTTTATGAAGAAGAGGATGCTTTTAGTATAAAGTATGCTGATGAAGAATTTAAATTTTCATATCGTTTTATGATAACTAAGAAATCTAGAGTTAATCAAATTTACAGATTGAGTCCAAAATATGCTAATTTAAATTTTTCTCTTGAAATGCCTGTTTTGATACCTAGATTTTTAGCACAAGAGGTTCTTGGTGTAGCTCAAAAACTATGTAATAATTTTCAATTAGCGGTTTATCATGAAACCTATGATGATGTTGCTCCTTTTAATATTACACATTTGTTGGTATTGTTTGAAAGAATTAGAAGTGCTTCAATTAGACAATTTGGATATCAAGGGAAATATACGTACGATTTTGATAAATTAAGTATTGTATGTAAATACCAAAGGTCAGTTGCCAATTTACAAGATTATTACAAAGATCAAGTTGAAGTAAATTTAGTAAACCCAATTGTAGATGTTAATACAAATGAAGCTAGTATGAGTTGTATTTGGAAAGTAGGAGAAGCAGTTTTGTTTCCTCCGTATGTGGATTATATTTATATTATGGAAGAAAGTAGTATCCCATATATTATAAAAAGCGAAGATTTTTTTAGAAATTTTTCTAAATATATTGATAAAGTTGAAGCTCATCTACCAGATTTATATATTATGAAGAAAAAAGCTGCTATTAAAGCTAGCAAAAACATGAAAAAAATTAAAAAGTATATGTTCAATATTGATCAATTCAAAAAAATTAGATTATGTGATATTGTTGACAGAATTCAAGAATAGTAGGTATAATATGAATTATGCAAAATACATAGATCATACACTTTTAAAAGCAAATGCTACAAAAAATGATGTGATAAAATTATGTGAAGAAGCAAAAAAATATAATTTTATGAGCGTTTGTGTTAATCCTTGTTTTATTGAAATCGCTAAAGAAGTACTTTTAGGCACAGACATTTTAATTTGTACTGTTATAGGGTTCCCGTTAGGAGCAGATACAATCTTAACAAAGGAAAATGCGACAATAGATGCTATAAAATTAGGTGCAAATGAAATCGATATGGTTATTAATATAGGTAAAGCTAAAGAAAAAGATTTTGAATATTTGCATAATGAGATCAGGACTGTTGTTGATGCAGCTAGGGGGAATACTGTTAAAGTTATCTTTGAGACTTGTTATTTAAACGAAGAAGAAAAAATTTTAGTATGTAATGCTGCAACTTTGGCAGGAGCTTTATTTGTAAAAACTTCAACTGGTTTTGGGACTTCTGGTGCTACTATTGAAGATGTAAAATTAATGCGTGACAATATAAATAGTAAAATGAGCGTAAAAGCTAGCGGAGGAATTAGAAATTCTTCGGATTTCTTGTCTTTTATTAAAGCGGGAGCTAATAGAATAGGGACTAGTAATGGAGTTGCGATAATTGAAGAGTTAAAAAAAGGAGTCTAGAAATGATCCCCACACCTCATCTTGAAATAACTAATAAAGACTTATTAAGTAAGACAGTTTTGATGCCAGGAGACCCTTTAAGGGCTAAACACATTGCTGAGACATATTTAACTGATGTTGTTAAAATTAATTCAGTAAGAAATATGCTTGGATATACAGGATATTATAAAGGTAAAAAAGTTACTGTTATGGGTTCTGGCATGGGAATGCCAAGCATAGGTATTTATTCATATGAACTATATAAATTTTATGGTGTTGAAAACATTATTAGAGTTGGTTCTTGTGGTAGTTATTCGCCAACATTGAGTGTTTATGATGTAATTCTAGCTGATGCTGCATATAGTGAATCTACTTTTGCAAAAAATGCTTTTAATATTAGCGAAGATGTTTTAAATGCAAATAAAGAACTAAATGCTAAAATAATTGAAACAGCTAGAAAATTGAAAATAGAAATTCATTGTGGTTTAATTCATTCATCTGATGTATTTTATAGAGATAATATTGAATTTGCTAAAGAGATATTTAAAGATAAAAAATGTTTAGCTGTAGAAATGGAATCCTTTGCTTTGTTTGCAAATGCCATAAAATTAAATAAAAAAGCTGCTTGCATTTTAACAGTATCTGACTCTTTAATTACGAAAGAGGTAACTTCAGCTATTGAAAGACAAACAGCATTTAATAAAATGATTGAAATAGCTTTAGAGTCTATTTAAAAAAGTGGGCAACCACTTTTTTTATATGAGAGGTTGAAATGAAAGTTTATAAAGAAAAAATTAATAATACTGATATTATATTTGTTAAAACTGATAGGTTTAAAACAAATTACATAAAAATTGCCTTTAAAGGAGAGTTTAACAAAGAAAATGCTGGTTATAGAGTTTTGTTAAACAAGATATTAAAAAACAGTTGTAGCAAATATAAAACAAAAAAAGAAGTATTAATGGAAGCTTACAAGATGTATGCTACATCTTTTAACATTTCTTCAACTGTTCAATATAAAATGAATATAACATCATTTTCCGCTAGTTTTATAAAACAAGGACCGATTGAAATAGACTTAACAGACGCTGTTATTGACTATATGAAAGAATTTATTTTACATCCAGATATTGAAAATAATGAATTTAATAAAAAGGTTTTTGATGAAGTTAAGAGACTAGAGAAGGAAAAAATCATTAGTCGATATGATAGGAAAGAAACATATGCAGTAGATAGAATTTTGGAGATAATGGGAAAAGATTCTTTGCTTAGTATAAAGCCTTATGGAAGCATAGAAGATATTGAAAACATAACTTCGAAAAAACTATATGAATTTTATCAAAATATGTTTAAAAGTGAAGAAATTTGTATTTTTGTAATAGGAGACTATACTTTAAAAAGAGTTAAAGATGTAGTAAAAAAAATAAATATTTATAATAATACTAGTAATTTAGATATCCCATTTGAAATAAAAAAAGATGAAATTGCTATTGCTAAACAAGAGGTTTTAGAGAAAAAAGATATTGAACAAAGTATATTGTTGAGAGGCTACCGAGTAAAAGAAGTAAGTTATGACGATAAAGAAAAGTATCCTATACTTTGTTTTTTGCTAATATTTGGAAGTGGACCTTTTTCTAGATTGTTTGAAACAGTTAGAGAAAAAAATTCTTTAGTTTATGATATAGATGCTAGTATTGACTTTTCTTATCACATTATGTTGCTTTATGCTGGAATTGACAGTAAAAATGCAAATAAAACAAGAGAATTAATAGAAGAAGAATTAAATAAAATTAAAAAAGGCATAATTTCGAAGAATCTATTAAGTAAAGCTAAACATACTTTGTTAAGACAATTAAAATCATTGGATGATAGTTTTTCAAGAATGATATCATTTTATGAAATGCAATATTTTTTTAAAAATGATAAAACTATTAAAGATAAAATAAAAATAATAAAAGAAATTACTATTAATGATATAGTTAAGGTTGCGAATAATGTATTATTTGATAGTGAGTTTTTACTTGAGGGAAGATAATGCTTTTGAAAGAATACAAAAAAATTGAAGAAAAAATGTATGTTGAAAAACTCAAAAATGGATTAACTGTTAAAATTGTACCTAAAAAATATGCAAAGAAAAAACATGTATATCTTTGTGTTAATTATGGTGCAAAAAATACAGATTTTTATATTAATGAAAAAAGAATAAATACTTCTTATGGGACTGCTCACTTTTTAGAACATTTGATGTTTCAAATGGAAAATAAAGTTGATGCGATGGAAGTATTTTCAAAACAAGGAGCTAGTGCAAATGCTTATACTTGTTATGATAATACTGTGTATTACTTTAGTACTGTATCGAATTTAGAAAAAAATCTTAACTTATTACTAAATTTAACACAATCTCTGGATTGTAGTGAAAATGATGTAGAAGAGGAAAGAGGGATTATTACAGAAGAGATAAAAATGGATTTAGATTCTCCTGAGGATAATTTAATAACAGGAATAGCTAATAATCTTTTCAATGAAACTTATATTAATAACGAAATAGCTGGAACTATAGAATCTATCAAAATGATAGATATAAGTATATTAAAACAAGTATTTAATGCTTTCTATAGACCAGATAATATGGAATTGATTATTGTTGGTAATGTTGAAAAAGAAAAAGTTTTAGAATTGATTAATAAAAATCAACTAGGTAAAAGTTTTTCAAATCAAAATATATCCAAAGTTGAAGAAAAGAAAGATTATATTTCTTTTCCATATAAAGAAAAGGATAGCAAAATTATGGAGATTGTTACTCCAAAAGTTGCGATTGCTTTGAAAATAAAGCCTGATTTTGCAAAAGCGGTTGATGAGTTTATTTTTAAGAAAGTATATAGAATAATTTTTTCGCATTATTTTTCAGCAACTTCTGATAATTGGCAAGAAATGCTAGATTTAGAGTTAGTTAGTAAAGATTTTGATTTTAGTATTTATACCCATGATAACTACAATTTTATAATTTTTGAAACATCCTCAAACAAACCTCTTGATTTTATCTCATATTTATATAACAAGATAAATGCAATTAATATCGAGGGGATAGATGAAGAGAGTTTTTTTGTTTATAAAAGGGTAATAGTTGGTACTGAAATAAGAGGCTTAGGAAGCATCGCAAATATTTCTAGCAGTTTGGCTGAAAATTGTTTTAAAGAAATCGACTATTTTGAAAACCTGGAGAAATTAGAAAAAATAGATTTAGAGATAATAAAAAGTGCTATTAAATCGATAGATAAAAACACTTTAACAAACTTTATAATTTATCCCAAGATATAAATAAACTGGCTTAATCTTTCCTTAACGGTATTTTTTTACCTGTAGAATAAGTTTAAAAATATGCTATAATATAAATATGGTAGAATGTTTTTTATATTGAAGAAAGGAGAAAGTACAATTAGGATAATTGTACTTGAGAATTATGAAAAAAGTTATATTGTTTTTTGTAGTATTATTGGGAGTTTTTTTAATTAGTGGTTGTAATGAAGTACAACCTACAATAACAGTGGAAGACAAAAATATCGAAGTAGAAATGGGGGATTTTTATAGTTTGAATCCTCAAGTATCTGGATTAGATGCTCCTCAACTTAGTTATGAGTCTACTAATTTAAGTGTTTTTACTGTTGATAACAGTGGTATAATTACTCCGGTTTCACCTGGAATGGCATATTTAAACATAACTTTATTAAATGCTAATATAGGTACTTTGAAGTTAGCTGTTGAAGTGTTGCCAGAAGGAGCCGAGGATGATATTACGCCTCCAGGGAATAATGGCGATGATGAACAAGATGTTAATTTAATTATTTCAAACGGAAATTTAAATATTGAGGTTGATGATTTAATTAGTTTAGAATTGTTGGCTAATGGTAGTGAATTTTTGGGTGAGATTATTTGGGTGTCTAGTAACTCAAGTGTGGCAACTGTTGATATTGATGGATCTTTATTAGCAAAAGCTGCTGGTACTACAGTGGTTTCGGCTGTAGCTGCAAATAGTTTTACTACTATAAGTGTAACTGTTAGAAATAAAACATCTTCGATAATGACGCCAACAAGCTTAGTTATTAGTGGTAGTAGTTTTGTTAATATTTCTGAAACAACTATACTGACTGCAACTCCAAATCAAGGAGTAGTAACAGGCTTAATCTGGAGTTCTAGTGATGCTTCAAAAGCAACTGTTAATCAATATGGTGTGGTTACAGGCCTAACACAAGGTGTTGTTATAATTTCAGCTGCTCTTGCAAGTAATCAAACTGTAGTTGGGACTTTCAGTATGTATGTAAAAGAGACAAGTACTTCAGGAAGTCCAATAACTGCTATAAATATTTCTGGCACAAATGAAGTTTTGACTGGTAATAAAATTAAATTAACTGTAAGTTATACACCTTCAACAGAGCCCGCAACTTTTACTTTTTCATCAAGTAATACAAGCATTGCAACAGTTGATCAAGCTGGTTGGGTAACGGGGGTTAGTGGAGGATCTGTGTTAATAAAAGCCACATTAGTGGGTGATTCTGAAAAGGATGCTTCATTCTCAGTTAATGTAATACCATTGCCAGAAGGAATAACAATAACTGGTGCTAGTTCAGTTTCTTATGGACAAAATATAGTATTACAAGCCTTAGCTTATCCAGTAGGTGCTAGTAGTGCAGTTTCTTGGTCTACAAGCAATTCAAGCATAGCGACCGTTGATAATAGCGGTAGAGTAACTGGTATTGCTCAAGGAAGTGTTACTATTACAGCTACTTCACTTGTTAACAATTCAATAATTGCTACGCATCAGGTAACAGTAACAGATGCTAAATCGATTACATTGAATCCTACACATTTAAGTTTAAATGTAGGGGCAAATCAAACTATTACAGCTACAGTATTTGCTGCTTCTCTAACTGATAAATCAGTTGTTTGGTCAAGTGGTAACTCAAATGTTGCAACAGTTGATTCTAATGGTAAAGTAACAGGTATTTCTGCAGGATATACTATAATAATAGCTAAACTTAATGCAGATAATACTGTACAATCACAAGCAAATGTTACAGTTGTTTATGCTCCTATACCGACTATTACAATGTCAGTAACATCAACTAGTCTATCAGTTGGAACTAATAAAACTATTACTGCAACAGTTAGCAATGCGAGTAATACTTCAGTGACTTGGAGTACAAGTAATGCTTCTGTAGCAACTGTAGTTGGGGGTGTAATTACTGGTATGGCTGCAGGTACTGCAACAATTACAGCAACTTCAGTTGCGAATACATCAGTTAAAGCAACTTGTGCCGTAACAGTAAATGCAGTGGCTCCTGGAACTCTAACATTATCGGCTGATCCAAGTGCAACTATTTCAGTTGGTGCAACTGGATATCAGGTATACGTAAATGATTCAGCTGGAGCAAGTGTTTCTAGACTTGAATGTACTTTTTCATCATCTAATTCAAGTGTAGCAACAGTATCAACATATGGGACAATTTCTGCACTTGCTAATGGAACCGCAGTGATTACAGCTGTTCATCCTACAAAAGGGTCTGGCAGCATAACTTTAACTATCGGAAGTGGTGGCACAACGCCTCCGCCACCTACAAGTGGATTAACTGTAACAGCTGACCCAAGTGCAACTATGAATATTGGCGCTGCAGGATATCAAATTTATGTAAGAGATTCTGCTGGTGTTTCAGTTTCTAGAACTGAATGTACTTTTACAACTAGTAATTCAACTGTGGCTAGTGTATCAACATATGGAACAATTTCTTCTTACAATGCTGGAACCGCAGTTATTACAGCTACTCATCCTACAAAAGGTAATGGTACTGTTACATTAACTGTAACAGATGGTAGTAGTAGTGGTGGCACAACGCCGCCTCCTACAAGTGGTGCTCATGCTGTCGTATTTACTTTTTTAGAAAAATATAAAGTTAACACTACTTTATCTCAATATGTAAGGACATATGGAACAACAACAAAAACTGAAACAGTATTAGGAAGTGTAAACTATTATTATTTTGGTTCAAATACAGTAGATACATCTACATTCTATCGTTGGCATTCAACGGCTCCGGGTAGAAAATATATTACGATTCATTGTACAGGAAATAACAGTGCAACTGCTAACGCAAGAGCTAATGCAAATTTCTTATCAACATCAAGTGGTGCTTCAATTCATTATGTAGTTGATCATGGAAAAACAATTTACAGAGTGTGCCCTGAAAATAGTATTGCTTGGCATGCGGGTTCTACAACTAGTGGACTTTTAAGTGGAAATTCATATGCAATAGGTATTGAGATGTGTCAAAATGAAGGTAACGATCTTTTCTTAACATGGCAAAGAACTGCTAAACTTCTTCCGGGTATCATATCAAGGTGGAGTGGAATGTCTGGTTTAAGTGCTGTAAAACAACATTATAACTTTAGCTATAAAAACTGTCCGCAAGAATTAAGAGAATCGGGATTGTGGACTGCGGCTTTTGCTAAGATGGTAAAGGCTGAGTATGAATATTATACAAAATATAAGGCATATAGTATTACGTTAAAATCAGGGAATACTACATATTTAGATAATTATGGTCATGTTGTTAAGAGACCTACAAGTAATTTGAGTGTGAGTTATACTATTACAGTCGTAAAAGATGGAATAGCAGGAGCTAAGACTTATACAGCGACTATTCCTAGTTCAGTTTCTGCAGCAGTGACTGGAAGGGCAGATGCAGTACAAATTACTAACCCATAAAAACTCGGTCCTATGAATAAGTTTGGGGTTTTATAAAAACACCCTATGAATTTCTCTGGGGTTTTACGCCCTATGAATAAGTTTGGGGTCAAAAAGTACTCCATA
>Ga0334884_1004368_pt1 | contig 14686 bp, 10 predicted proteins | sample GraSluR1_MG_7_FD_207215 | JGI IMG/M metagenome (GOLD analysis project Ga0334884, IMG submission 207215) | Sludge microbial communities from methane-producing bioreactor in Wageningen University, Netherlands - Granular Sludge_12_05 R1 | ecosystem: Engineered > Bioreactor > Anaerobic >...
GCGGCTATCGCCCCGGAGAGGTTCCCCAGAAAAGACCCGACTTCCGGATCGGCGCCCGCGGCGAATGCGAGAGATGCCAGGGCGTAGAATGCGTCGCCCGCGCCGACCGTATCCTGCACCGTAAGTGTAAGCGCGGGGGCGTGGATTTCTTTTCCGTCGCCACAGCAGGCTACGGAACCGAGCGAGCCGAGCGTAGCCCAGCCGATGCGCGACTGCATCCGCTCGGTCAGCCGCCGCAGGAGGACGTTTTCCGGCTCGTGGCTGTTTGCCATGGCGAGGCGCAACTCCCGTGCGTCCACTGTAAAGGCGTCGGCCCTGCGGTATTTTGTGATCGGATTCGTGCCGAAGTTGGAGGAGTTGGTCTGGCAGTTGACGGTCAACAGGCGCGCTTTCTGCTGCAAGATGTCCATAGCGGACTGGTCGAGCAAGCCGTGCCCGAAGTCTGTGACGACGACGAGGTCGAACTGTTCCACACTTCGTTCCAGTTTGTTCAGAAACTCGTTTCTCTCCTGCTCGGGGATGCGACCGTCGTCTTCCGGAAGGAAGTTGACGGAGAGAAGCTTGTCGTACTCTTCCCGGATACCTCGCCGTTCGACGTAGCGCCGCTTCACTGTGGTACGGAAGCTGTTGCTGAATTGGAGGTCGAGACGCATCCTCGGGCCCATATCGTTCAGGATGCGACTGTGCAGACCGGAGTCGTCGCCGACGATGGCCGCCATGGTAACGTGATCCGAAAAGGAGGCAAGGTGACCGGCGACGGCGAGGGATCCTCCGAGGTAGCGCTCCTCCCGCTGGTAACGCGCGGAGAATGTGCGGTCCTTGGAGGTGACTCCCTGGACGGTGCAGAAGGCGTACTCGTCAATGATGATGTCGCCCACGACAAGTACTTTGAAGGCGCGCATGGCGTCGACTGTCTTTTGAATATCTGCAAAGGAGTGGGCGGCGACAAAGCGGTGCGCGTATCGCTGGACTCTTGGAGGGAATACTGGGCAGGTGTGATTTATCATTGCGTTGCTGTAAAATAATGCCCTTTCCGAAAAACCCATTTGCCCACCGCAAGAACCAATACATTCGCGCTCTTGAAAAATATTTTTAATTAAAGCATCGCTTTCACCAGATTTTTCCTCTATTAAATAGTAATCCGGACGCAAACGTTCAATAATTTCGACAGGGGATGCAGATTCAACGAGAAGAACGTAATCTACACAAGCTAACGACATCAGCGATCGAACACGCACTTCGTCCGAAAAAGTAGGGGGCGCGGATGCTTGCTGGACATATTGACCGGAAGTTACAGATACAATTAAAACATCTCCCATTGCTTTGGCATCCCGAAGGCGATCAATCTGCGCGGGAAAAAGCAAATCAAACACCCCATGAAAAAGAACAATGCGTCCTCTGTTCTCCCGAATAGATTCAATCAGAGAGAGCATTTGGTTCAATGCAACGAACTTATTTAAACTCATAGAAAATCCCTCTTTCAAAAACAACAACTAAGGCCTATACTCTAATAAAACCAAAGATCACTATAATTTTTTTCGAAATTATTTCTTCTTATAGATCCAAAAAAGAGCATAATAAATATGCAAAATTCTTTTCTTCTTCAGATAATCGCTCCAAGAAAGGCGACACACCTTGAGGAGCCAGCAGCAACGATTCAAGAGCATTAAACTCATTCAACAGATTAGAAATGGGGGGGGCAAGGCAAAGAAGACTCACTAAATTAACTGGAACTCCTTCAAGATAAGAGCTATCAGGCAATAAACGAAGACGATCAAAAAGAGATAACGCATCTTCGGAACAAAAAGCTTCCTTCTTTTGCACAGTGGGAGAAGAATCAGAATATGCATGCCGCATTGCATCGAAAAAGCCCACAGGATTATCATACAGATTTTTCATCCTGTCGTGCAACACTGAAGGTGTGGTAAAAGTACATGGAGCAATACAAGAAAACAAATCGGTATCCTCTACCCTATGAGCATTTATTCCTAAACAGAGATAGCCATTCTCAAGAGCATCACTTACATCATGAAAAGGTTCTTTTGCAAATTGTAGCTGGGGAGAAATTCTCCCCCAACCAGAACATCCTAATGCATCAACTGCATCTTTTTGCAGATATCCGCGCCAATTTGCAGAAGAGCCCCCAGCCCATTGACCAGGGCAGTAAATATAAAAAGGGAGCCCCAAATTAGTTGCATATTTGATGGAATCAGAAGCAACAGCTAATTTCACTATTGAATGAAGGATACTTGCTTCAAGCCCCAAAGAATTAACCACAGAAACAACATAGCTAAAATGTATATCTTTCACGCGAGATAGAACTACTGATAACATCGAACTCATAGCTTCTTGAAGCAGATAAAAGAAAGAAAAGTACGTGAATTTGTCGCTCCCCAACCATTTCTTTAAAGTGACTGAAAGAAGTAGCGAATAAATACGAAGTGCCTTTGGAATATTTTTAGTTATTTCTTTTCTAAAATTTGTTGCCATAAAAAAACCAGTTAGTTTATTTTTATTTAATGCAAAGGAATTTATTTTGGCAAATTTCTTTCTCTCTTGAAAAGAACTATCCGGATCTTCGACAATAATACTCGGGAAAGAATAATCCGAAACACGAATAGAATTAGGCAAGCATCGGCGAGGAGAGTAAAAAAAAGCAAGAGACGACCGTGAAAAAAGTTCAGCAAGACTATCCCATATAAGAACCGAAACAGAAAAAGGCGGGTCGACCACCAGATGGTGCAGCGGAATTCCAGAACGATTCAATATGAATTTTGGAGAAACTTTCCCCCAATAAAAACTTTGGAGAGGAGAATTGAACCAATTCGTTTCCAAGGCAAAAGCAGGTTCGTTCTTCTCCACAACTGTAAGAAGCGTTTCGGGAGCCAACATCCGGCGCAGGGACATATCCCAACGACGATTCTTGTTATCCCAACCAAGTTCATGAATTAAAGAAACTCGCTTCAATTCTCCCGGTTGGCAGAGCCATTCAACAAAACGGGTCTGAAAAACATCATTTATTTCCGAAATCGTTAGAATAGAGGAGGATGTATTACGAAACAGTTCAGCTTTTTTTCGAAGATATAAAACTCTCTCCTCATGATGAGAATACCATTCCAAATTCGCTTCCCAACATTCACCAATATAACGAATTAAATCCAAAAAAAACTTAGCTTTTTGTTGGGGATAAATCAGGTCAAATGAGCGACTCTCCCAAAAGGCATCGAAAAAAGGACCGCAAAGTACCCAGTGGGTAAGCAAACTCAATGCTAGCTGTCCTTCTTCATAAGACGGAACAGAACCAAGATTCACAAAACCGCCAATGCAGATTCCTTGAAGACGAGCGTCTTTTGCTCCTTCGGGATACGAACGAAAAAAAGCAGGTAGATTTTCTACGATAACAAGAACATTAGGGTAATTTTTTGCAGCAACCTCTATAGATGAAGAGGCAAAAATGATACTGAGCGAAGGAGTAGCATTTCTGTCTATTTCTTTTTGAAAAGGGAAAGAAATTCGACTTATCGAATTTGCAACCAGAGGAACAGGTTTACATTTATTCTGCTCCAATTCTTTTCCCAATATTTCGCATCCTAACATAATGCCACCTGCCACAGGTACATAATCCCGAAAAAGGTCTAGAGTTTCATCAAAAAAAGAACGAGGAGCAGGAAAACGTTGCTTCTGTTGCAAATCTCGGCATAGCTGCATTGTTGTTTCTTTTTTTTTCACATCAACTAATTTTTTATCGGGTTTCTTTTTTGAGGACATGAACGTTCCTCCTTGTTGTAATATCACAAGAACATTTTTTCATGGCTTATTATAATATTCCCATATTCATAAACATTATAGCGCGAAAATTCCCAAAGAGACCTTTCTTTACCACGTAAACTACGAAGAGATAAACTTGTAGACTTCGTATCTTTCAGAAATCTCTAAAGGTATTTCAAGCAAATCTAATAGTCGCACCCTTTCTATTGCGGTTTCTTCGAGGTAAGAAACGCCTCGTCCGCTTTTAAAGATTTCTCATAGCCTTCGTTGCGTTCAAATCCGCTGTTGATCGAGTTCAGTTCCGGGTATACACGGAGAAGTTCCAGGATAGCATCCGTGGAAAAAGCGGGGTTCTTGGGGTAGAGCGCCTCGTAGGCTCTTCGTACGAAGAGAAGATCTTCTTGTTCGTCCACCGTCCAGCGGAGACCGAAAAGACTCTCGCCTTTTCGCTTCAGACAACCTAAACGAAAGCGTTCCGGTTGCTTGTATATAAAAGGAGTCACGTGCTCCCGTTCTGAAGGAAGAAGCGCGTTCTCCCAGGCTGTTTTCAGGGTGTTCCACGTTACAACCTCCGCGTCGAGACCGTCGGGGAAGGTGGGGATAATAGTGTTGCTGGTGTAGTCATTCCCTTCCGCAAGATGAAGTTCGACGATGTTGTCGATCACATTTGAGTCGATCAGGGGGCAGTCGCCGGTCAGGCGAACGACGTGGTCGGGAGAAAAGGGCTCGGCCGCGCGGTAGAACCTGTCCAGCACGTCGTCGAGACTTCCCCGGAAGTAGTGTATACCCTTATCGAGACACATCTTCTCGACAGGATCGTCGGAATGGTCTGTACTTGTGGCGACGACCAACTTATCGATCCGCTCGGAACGAGACGCGCGTTCAATCTGTCTGTAGAGCATCGGTTCGCCGAGAAGGTCTTTCAGCACTTTTCCCGGAAGCCGGCTTGAAGAAAAACGCGCCTGCAAAACTGCGAGAATCATCATCGGAGTTTCTCCATCAGGAAGCCGTCGACGAACTCACCCTTGCAGAACCAATGTTTTTCATAGAAACCCACCTGCCGGTACCCGGCCTTGAGAAACGCCTTGTACGAGGGGGTATTCGAGGCGTACATTCCGGCCGTCAGCTTGTTCAAATTCAGCTCCTCGAATGCATATCGCGTCGCCAGGCATATCGCTTCTGTCCCGAAACCTCTCCCTCTGGCTGCGCGCTCGCCTATGAGCAGCCCTACGTCGCCGAAGCGGTGGAGCGGATTGATGTTTCCGATCTTGATATTGCCTATGTGGCCGTGCTCTTCGGCGAAAATACCGAAAAGAAAGTCGACAGGGCTGGCGTTCACCTTCCGGACATACTCGCGGATGGACTCCAACGTCTGACAGGACCAGCGGGATTCGAGGTACTGCATAACCTCCGCGTCCTCCATCCAGGAAAGATACCTCTCGGAGACGTCATGCTCGGAGAGCAACTTTAAACGGAGTGTGTTGTTTCCCATCGCGACGCCTCCCTCATGCATCTCTGACGGCGATGCCGCGTCCATGAAGATACGATTTGATCCGGACGATATCGTAGTCCCGGAGAGCAAGCATCTTCCCCAGGCCGCAGGCGTCGACCGAGGTCGTGTCGAACAGTTCGACGATATGGTCGTAACAGCCGGCGCCTCCGCCCGCGACGAACGGAACGGGTATCAATGGCTGCACATGCTTGTAGAGAGCGCAATCGAAGCCGTTAAGCGTTCCTTCTCTATCGATCGACGTAAGGAGTATCTCTCCCGCGCCCGAACGCACCGCCTTATCGATAGCCTCCGAAATCATGATTCCGGTCCTCATCGCTCCGGAACGGACGACGACTTCCCAGTCGTTCCGCTCGGGGAGAAAACACACGTCGAGGGAAACAAGAACGGATTGCGAGCCGAACTCCGCTGCCATGCTTTCGACGAGTACTTCCACCTCCACAGCCCCGGAATTGAGCACCACCTTGTCCGCTCCGGAACGGAAGAGACTGCGCGCATCGGCGAGAGAGCGAACTCCACCCCCCGCGGCCACGGGCAGGCGACACTTCGAAATAATGCGTTCTATAAGCGCGGGTGAAATGATTCGCCCCTGGGTCGTGGCTTCGATATCCACGATCAGAATCTCCTCCGCGCCCTGCGCGTCGTAGATCATCGCTTGGGAGACGGGATCGCCCACGTCGATATGATCCTTGAAGGCGGTCCCTTTGACGAGGCGGTCTCCTTTCAGCAAAAACTGCGGGATTATCCTCTTATGGCGCATGCGAACTCCTCCATGATATTGCGCAGAATGCGAAGGCCGTCGCCCTGGCTCTTCTCAGGGTGGAACTGAAGTCCGACGATATTGCCCGAGCGGACGGCCGCCACTATGGAGCGGGAGCCGTGCAGGGCGGTCGCGATCACTGTTTCGGGATTCTCCGGTACGAAGTGATAGCTGTGCATGAAGTAGAACGAACCGTAGCGGATTCCGCGAAAGAGCGGCGATTCGTGGTATTCGACTTCGGTCCACCCGATATGAGGTACTTTGTCGTCGGTGCCGTCGAGACGAACTACCCGTCCAGGTATCCAACCGAATCCTTCGTGTTCCCCATTTTCGAATCCGGCCGTTGCGAAAAGCTGCATCCCGAGACAGAGCCCGAGAACATGTTTTTTCTCCACGGTCACGGCTTCTTGGAGCCGCTTCCAGAAACCGCTTGATCGCAGAGAAGAGACGCCGGAGGCGAAGCTGCCCACTCCCGCCAGCACGAGCGCGTCGCTTTCGTCGATGCTCTCCGGCGACTCCAGAAGAGAGACGCCGTACTTGTAGAACTTGAGCGCCGAGAGAACGGAGCCGACGTTGCCTATTCCGTTGTTTACGATGCCTATTCTCATGTTCGTTCCACCTTTTTCATCGAAGCGTCGTCGTGGAACCAGAGGGACTGATCCCACAGAGGTTCACCCTCCGGCAGGCTGTTCGGATCGACGCGAGGCGCGGGAGGAATCAGGTGCGTCGCCACCACTTCGTTGAATTCGTCCTCCGTCATGCCAATGTACTGCAGAAAGACCGGAAGGCTCGCCGGTTTTCTGCCCTCGTACTTTTTGACGAACTCGACTGCCTGTTCGCGGCTCATCCGACCATGACGGATGTCAAGGGTCGTCAGGTGGGTCATCCGGGAGAAACCTCGTTTCAGATACTTGATGTAGTCCCGTATGCCCGTGAACATGCACTCGACCTTTTCGTAGGTGGGACCAGGGTAGGCGCTCTCGATCTCGTCCTCCTGCCAGCCGAGCTCCTCCTTGATGATCTCGACGTGCTTCCGGACGTCCCACGGGTGATACTTTCCCAGGGGAAGACTGCGGACGCCCGCCTTCTCCAGCTCGTCCTTCGACGGGTAGATGTAGGGCTTCAAATCTCTCGGATCCTCGCCGATAAATCCGGCCATGTCCTCCGCGCGAAGTCCGAGGACGATCCGCCGATTGAACTTCCACTCGTCCGTCTCTTCGAGGTCGGCGAACTTGAAGTAGGCTTCGTACTCTCCGCCGCCCTCGCCCCAGATCAGGAGGGGGATGCCGAGTTTGACCGCCATCTGCATCGGGAAGGCGAAGACGCCCGCGTGGCAGTGCCAGCAGAAGTCTCCCTTGCGAAAGAGCGCCTGGAACATGAGCTTTCGGACGACGCGCCAGTTCGGCGTGAAGGTCAGCACATCGACGCCCAGCCGCATGAAAGCGCGCTTTCTGTTCTCTATCGTTCTCGGCCTGTAGAACCAGTGATCGAAGGAAACGACGAGAGGGCGAAGTCCGTACTTGCGCACGACCGCCCAGAGGGTGAATGTGGAGTCCTTGCCGCCGCTGAAGGGTACGATGCAGTCGTAGTCGCCTTTTCGCGCCTTGACTTCCTTGAATATCTCCAGAAGCTGCTGTTCGCGCTCTTCCCAGTTGATCTCCTTCTGCTTGGTGTCCCAGTTCTTACAGATGTTGCAGACTCCCTCTTCGTCGAAGAAGATGGTCTCCCATGTCACGGGGAGCATGCAGCGGGTGCATCGTTCAAGTTCTTGAGCCACTCTTTTCTCCTCCTCTACGGGGCCAGTTTTTCGGCTCCACTATTTCCGGCGCGTCGACGGCGAAACGGCTGAAGTCCAGTTGTTCTCCTTGATTGCAACGTAAAACGGCTGCGCGTATCTCGCCGAACTGCGCCGATGAGTTCACTCCGAGTATTATACAATCCACTTCGCCCACTGAAAGAACGAACGAGAGCGCGGCTTCGAGAGGCGTGATTCCACGTTCGAAGCAGGCTCCGCGCAGTTCGAGAAGGCGTTCTTTCACAGGATCGAAGAAGGCGTCAAGCGTTTCCGGGTTCATGAGAAGCAGTCCCTGCAGAAAGCAGGAACGGCTGTGGATTTCGATTCCCCGCGTGTGCATTTCATGGAGAAGTCCGCTCTTAAGCATTCGCTGATCCAGAAGGTTCAACGGCAGTTGCACCAGATCCATAGGGTAGCGCTCCGATAAACGCTCCGCCTCTTCCGTGCTGTACACGGACGCGCCGATTTTGCGTACCTTTCCCTGTTGTTTTAGCTGCTGGAAAACAGTCCACAATCTTTCCCCCTGCGGAGCAAGAAGGTCGGCGGCACTATGAGCGAGGAGAGCGTAGATGGATTCCCGGCGCATCTTGCTCAACGAGGCGTCGAATTTTTCGATCGCAGTGCGCTCGAAGGATCGATCGCTCCCGGAGGTGAAATTCCCGAGCTTCGTGACGATGCGGAAATCGCTTTCCGGAGGGAGAAGCCGTCCGAGCGTCTCCTCCGCATCGCCGTAGAGAGAGGCGGTGTCGATGTACCGTACGCCGTCTCTCCGGGCATCTTCGAGTATGGCTACGATCTCGTCGTCTGGAGTTCTCCCTGTTGTATTGGAGATGCCGTACTCCATTCCAAACTGCACGGTGCCAATACCGGTGCGTTCAAGAGAGTTCACGCAGCGCCCGCCTCTTCCAGCAGCATGCGTATTTCGGAGACGGTGAGAAACCGGGGATTGGTCCCCGACGAATACTCGAAGCCCGAGGAAACAGCAACTCCTTTCTCTCCCAGAAGATTGTTCTTGTAGTCGACGGGCGAGAGGAAATTGATCGACGGGGTAATGACGAAGTGGTCGTCGAACTCAACGGTGTGCGAGGCGTCGTCCGCGGGGCACATGGTTTCGTGCAGCTTCTCGCCGGGGCGTATGCCGACGTTCTTGATTGGAAGCTGCGGCGCAATCGCCTCGGCAAGGTCGACGATGCGGACGGAGGGTATCTTGGGCACGAAGAGTTCACCGAGCTGCATCCGTTGGAACGCCTTCAAAACAAACTCGACTCCCTGCGTGAGGGTGATCACGAAGCGGGTCATTCGCTCGTCGGTGATCGGCAGTTCCGAAGCGCCATCCTTGATCAGCTTCTTGAAGAAGGGGATGACCGAGCCCCGCGAGCCGACGACGTTGCCGTAGCGCACGACGGAGAAGCGCGTAGGATGACCTCCCGCTATGTTGTTCGCCGCGACAAAAAGCTTGTCGGAGCAAAGTTTGGTGGCGCCGTAGAGGTTGATCGGGTTGGCCGCCTTGTCGGTGGAGAGGGCGACGACCTTCTTTACCTGGTTCTTTATAGCAGCGTTGATGACGTGCTGCGCGCCCATTATATTGGTTTTGATGCACTCCATCGGGTTGTACTCGGCTGCGGGAACCTGCTTCAGGGCGGCGGCGTGGATGACGTAGTCCACCCCGCGCATTGCGGTGGAGAGACGATCCTCGTCGCGGACGTCGCCGATGAAGTACCGCATCGGCTCGGAATTGAAAACTTGCTCCATTTCGAACTGTTTCAGTTCGTCGCGGGAGTAGACTATTATTTTTTTCGGCGCATACCGCTCCAGCAGCATTCGTACGCAGTGCTTGCCGAACGAGCCGGTACCGCCGGTAATGAGTATCGTCTTGCCATCGAACACTCTACGATCATCTCCTCAACACGTTGTGTTTGAGTATCGGCGTTTCCAGGAAAAAAATTAAAAAAAGCGACCCTAAATAAAGGGCCGCTTCTCTCCTCGATGACCTCAGGCCTGAACATCCAACAGAGCGCCGAACATTTCCTTTATAGTTTCGATAAAGCGAACGATTTCATCCGGAGGTATTTTTCGAACAACTTCATCTTTCGCGGTATCGATCACAGAAACCTGATAAATATCTGCCTCGCGGCGATACTCGAACTTCAGACTACGATCGAACATAACCGAAACCGTGTTCGCCTGTTCTACAGCGCTTTGCAGTTCCTTTTCCGTAAACCCCTCGTTCTTTTTCTCTAAGCGTTTACTTTGTAAAGAAAGTTCCGAATGACCACTTACGGAAACATCACCCTGAGCCTTCTCCAATACCCCCTTCGACAAAAGAGACCGAACAACCTCCATAATCCGTTCACCTCCATCTCTCTAGGAAAAGAGGGGAGCCAAGCTCCCCTCTTCGAAAACAATGCTAGAGAAAACTACCGGAGGAGCTGAAGGACGTTCTGGGGAAGCTGGTTCGCCTGTGCAAGCATCGAGTTGCCAGCCTGCATCAAGATGTTAAGCTTCGTGAAGTTCATCATCTCCTTCGCCATGTCGAGGTCGCGGATGCGGCTCTCGGCTGACTGGAGGTTTGTGCTTGCCACGGTCAGGTTGTTGATGGTATGCTCCAACCTGTTCTGGTAGGCGCCCAACGCACCGCGCTGCTTGGAAACGCGGTCTATAGCATTATCGATTATGGTGATGGAGCGAGCTGCAGAATCCCTATCGGTGACTTGGATATTGTGCACTCCTAACGCACGTGCACCCATGTTACCGATATTGATCCCCATATCCTCCTTCTCGTTGGCGCCGATCTGGAAGACCGTGGTGTTGTCAGCAAGGTGGAGAATAGTTTCGTAAATTTTGCCTGCATCCTGAGAGAGAACAAAATCTTTGTTCAAGAACGAAACCTTGACATTCGCCATGGAGTCAAATTCCATATCGACATTCGGATGAACAATGCCGTAAAGAATGTTGCCCGTGATTTTCTCATTACTGGCAACCGTCGCTCCGGAATGCGCATCCTGAACACTTACTCGATACTGACTTTCCGTAGAACGTCGTATTTCATTGATACTCAGCGCTTTCAACACGTCCTCATCACCCGAGAATGTGATCTCTCCAGCCTTCCCGGCAACCGCAGACCGCACAACATAGGTACCCTGCACAGACTGCGAAGAATTTGTGGCAACATCATTTTTCCCAACATATGTTACAAATTTATCGGTATTGGATTTCAAATACTTCGCCTGTCCCAGACCGAAAGCGATTGCATCGTTCATTTTCGTCTGTATATCGCGAAGAGTATCGGTGGAGTACATCGTGAACGAAGCTTTTGCACCATTACCCTGCGTCAGGGTAATGGTCTGGGGATCTTCGATCATGAAACGACCGTTGGCATCCCAGAACTTGTCCAGATCTCGAAGCATCACGTCGCCCTCGGCTATCTGACCTACATAGGCAGCGTCGAACCCGGCAAGAAACGTAGGCCCATTCGTAACTGTCGTCGCCGTACTGAAAGCAGTGCCGAAGGTCATAGAAATATCAGATTCATAAAGCGTACCGTTTGCAGAATTGAGATAGAACGTCCTGAAATGCACATCTTTCCCTTGGAACTGAGCAGCGGAAACGTTATAAGTCGGGGCGGTGTGGTTAAAGGAACCGGCAGTCTCGCCGGCGCTGAGCCAGTTTCCAGCCCAATCAGCATTTTGCGAACCGCTAATAGTAATACCGAAAGCTCCAGCCGCTGTATTACCAACCAACGAAAACGTCAGTTTATCTCCCACGCTGAACATATGGGAAGCCGCACTGACCGTAAGTCCTGCGGATACGGCAAGTTCCCCAATTTGCGTAACCCATGATGTATATGTTGTTGTTCCGCTGCCAACAAGCAGATTTTCGTTCGTAAACGTGGATATCGAACCATCGTGGTTCAGCGCATTAATAACAGCTCTGAATTGAACCTGGTTACTTCCTGTATTCACGTTTACGACTTCCAGGTAAACAGATGCTCCTGCCCAAGAAATGCCGCTGCCACCGATAGCCATGGCAGAAACGGCCATAGGGGACGCTACAGAAGTGTCAACGCCGAAATGATTGATGAACGTGTTGGCACCATTCTGTTCCGCCGTAGCCATAGCAATATTGAAACGTCCTGCAGGGAGGGAATCGACACTGACATTCTCAACACCGGCAATCGAATTTTTGGACACATTCATAATTACGTTTTCATGCTTAATTTTGAAAATGTCAGTTTTTTGTACCTGCGACTCCCCAGGGTTAGCGGTAATTGAAATCTTGTAGTTGCCTTCCGCGGCAAACTTCTGGCCGAACTGGTCAATCGTACGAAGACCTCCGCGAATAAACGCTTTCGTCTCCAATTTATCCGCCGACCAAAGCACAGCAGCAGAACCGTCAAGCAGCTTCTTCTTGTTGAACTGGGTCGTTGTGGAAATCCGGTCAATCTCTTCGCGAAGCTGATCTACTTCGGCTTGGATGTAGCTTCTGTCCTGCTGCGTCAGGGTATCGTTGGCCGCTTGAACTGACAGCTCACGCATTCTTTGCAGAATGGAATGAGTCTCGTTCAACGCTCCCTCGGCGGTTTGGATCATGGAAATACCGTCCTGCGAATTGTTGACAGCCTGATCGAGCCCCCGGACCTGAGCACGCATTTTTTCGCTGATGGCAAGCCCCGCAGCGTCATCAGCAGCCGAATTAATACGCAAACCCGTCGACAGCTTCTGAATCGACTTTTGGAGAGAAGCATTTGTCGCGTTTACAGAATTGTACGCAAACAACGCGGGGATATTATGATACACTCTCATTGAAATGACCTCCTTGTTTTTTTGTACGGACGGCATCCTTGCCGTCTTTTATTAGCGCCGCTTCACGAACCGTAACTCCTAAAAAATCCCCCCCTTCGAATGATTGTGCTTTTATTCTATTATCGGCAGAAATAAAAAAAACTTAAAGGGTACCCGACCACTCCGATTGTATCAAGCGTCTAAAAAAATACGAAAACTCCTTTTTCCCGCAAATAGTCGGCCCATCTTGCAGGCCATGGGAAAGAATAGTTCGAGAGAATACTCTGTCTTTCGAATAAAAAAGAAAGAGCAACTTCGCATGCCTCGTCTATTTTTGGATCAACCGCGCCGCGACAATCAAGCGCAGTTTGCGCCAACCATTGCATATAGGGCAAAACAGATCTTGGATCAACGTTAAAATGTTCATCCATCTTCATAACCCAAGAGAAGGCCGAAGGCAAATCCTGCAGGGCAAGCGCTTCTTGAGCACGGTTCCTGTATTCCAGAAGCGTCATATTTTTACCCCTACGTAAAAAAAGCCTTTCGGACTCTTGAAGACTCTTTTGCATACGGAGTATTTCTAGTTTCTCTTGCTCTACAAGATCCTTTAGATCCGGAGCATACCTTTGTGCATTCTGGAGCAATCCGATAGCAAAATCGAACCGCGGGAAACGAATTAAATCATGTTGAGCCTCCATGTGTGCCCAATCAAGCAAAAAAGAAGCTATATTTTCCGAAGGAAATTGTTTGTCTTCAAGAATCCCGTAGGCTCGTTCCATCAACGTATGAGCCTCGAAATGTCTGCCCTGAAGACCAAAAAAACGGGCTACATTCCAAAGCGTTTCGGGGAGCACATCTTCACAGCGTTCGAGGTCAATCCTGCAGAGAAGAAAGGAGAGCAATAAAGAATCTTGGGAAAGAATATCCGGAGCATCTTCAGAGAAAACACGTTCTAAGCAACTCCGGATCTCCGCCAAGATTGCCTCGTGAGAGGATCGTTTAAATTCGAGCGTTTTCGACATGATTTCCTGACTGGCTATTTTTTTCATATAGCGGAGCCACTGCGAAAGAAAGGAAACATTTATTCTATGGGATGCGATTATCTCCCTGTGTACTTTTTCCCACTCTTTTACTCGCTCGACGGTATCTAAAAAACGGTTTTTCGCTAGCGCAGAGCCCGCAATGTGAGTATAACTCTGCCCAATAAAGGCGAGCGCCCTATGCGATGCATGCAACTGATCAAGCAGCTCAGCCGTCTTGAACGCGTGAATCCTGCGTTTTTCTGGTAGCAATGCAGCCGCTGTTGCCGAATCCACTTCCCTTTCCATTTCATCAAGCAGAGACTCGACAAAAAGAAGTCCCTCCTCAGCACGAAGCAGAAGCGGTAAATGATAACTTTGATAATCCCAGTGCACGTGCAGACCCGAACCTATTTTTTCACTTATATCAGAAGAAGTGATTTGTGGAACATCAGGAGTTAAAAAGCGTCTAAAAAAATCTTTAAGCGGTATGGCCTCCGTTCCATTTATGGCAGCTCCTCCTTCAGAGCACTGGAAAACTCGTTCAGGTCCTATTTGATCAAGAAATCTCTCAAAAAGCTGAAGATAATAAAACCACATTTGGTGCGTCTTTAATACGCCGCCTAACGCTCCGGGCACCTCGCGCTTTGTATAAGCTCTTTCGACAGCTATTCCTGTCGGAGTTGCCGAAGAAGCATCTTCAATGTGCGTTGTTTCTCCATCCTCGTCAAAAGCAAGATCCTGCCCGATAAGAGCAACGGTAGGAGCCTCCATAGCGATTGAAAAATTCATTGCCATGTGGGCAACACACATCCCGGAAGCCAAGAGATTTTTTCCGAGCACTTCATGAACAACCCACATATCAGCTGGACTATCCATCTTACCCACTACAAGGACAGGCCCCGGCCAACGACCTGTTATGAGCGGCTCGCTAACAGACTGACTTACTAACAATATATTGCGACATTCTTCATAAAACTCATCGAGTATCGCCGGTACCCACACGTTGTACATGAGATTCCGTTCTATCGTAACCACAGCATGCGGTCGGAT
>Ga0334884_1004380_pt1 | contig 14646 bp, 13 predicted proteins | sample GraSluR1_MG_7_FD_207215 | JGI IMG/M metagenome (GOLD analysis project Ga0334884, IMG submission 207215) | Sludge microbial communities from methane-producing bioreactor in Wageningen University, Netherlands - Granular Sludge_12_05 R1 | ecosystem: Engineered > Bioreactor > Anaerobic >...
CCCTCACCGATCGTCCTTTGAGGGGTCGCCGTCCTCGCCTGGTCGTCATCCATCGCGGCAGGCCTGACCCCGGGAACTACCGTAAAGAGCCCTTTACCTGCCTGCCTGACCACGGGAAGATCCAGTGGGGAACAGACGATGCCGTCAATTTCTGTTTCTCTGCAGAGGCGGGCTCTCCTTTCGAGGGCGTCCTGAAGGGAGCATCCCGGAGAGACCTCCGCCCACGAGGCATGGTCAAAGCTCGTGAGTACTGTAACACCAATAAGATACATGGAAGAACCGTTCTTTTTTTTTGCTTTCACTGCCTCCTCCAGCATTTTTCTTCCTCCCCCGCAGTGGAGCGTCAGGGCCCAGAGCCCCAGCGATGCCAGTGCTTCTACTGCCATCAGGACTGTATTGGGGATATCGTGGAGTTTTATGTCGAGAAATACGTCAAACCCCTCATCCTGGATTGCCCGTATGAACGGTATTCCTCCCTTTGCGTAAAGCTGATGGCCGATTTTCACGTATTTCAGCCGGCCCCCGAGGGAAGAGAGCAGTTCCATGCCGTCTGAAGGGCGCTCCACGTCGAGAGCAAGAATGAGATGATCCGATCCTCTGTTCATATTATTCCTCCTGATTTACTGCTTTCTCCCAAGTCCGACAAGCTCCCTGAAAGACTTCATTCTTTCAACAGCTGCGAAGTGTGCCAATCCATCCGTTATTTTCCGGGGCAGGTCAAAATCGGTGAACATGCCGCTTCCTACCTCCACAGCAGATGCCCCGGCGAGGACCATGGCCGCCGCGTCCTCCCAGGATGCAACTCCGCCGCACCCGACGATCGGAATGGATACCGCTCCGGCTGCCTGCCAGACCGTACGCAGGGCGAGGGGAAAGACCGCCGGTCCGGAAAGTCCGGCAACGACACGCTGGAATACCGGACGTTTTTTCTTTACATCCATCGCCATTCCAAGCCACGTGTTGCCGCACACAAGAGCGTCAGCCCCCTCACCCTCGGCCGCCTTCGCAACTCCCTGGAAATCTGGTGACTGGGGGGTGAGCTTCACCCAGAGCGGACCGCTCCACTCGCTCCGCACTATGGATACAGCTTTTGCCGTACTTTCAGGAGAGATGCCCCACGCCATTCCGTCCCCATCCACGTTGGGACATGAAATATTGAGCTCTACCGCAGGAATTGCCTCTACCGCCTCCCTGAGAATCGAAAGGCTTTCCCGAACCTCGCGCTCTGACTCCATCACCAGGTTCACGAGAAACGGGAGACCGGATTTCCGGACAATGGGAAGAGAGTCCTTCAGAAAAGAGCGGACACCTGAATTCTGCAGCCCGATGCTGTTCAGCATCCCGCACGGAGTTTCCCAGACCCGGACGCCCCTGTTTCCCTCCCTGGGATCGAGGCTGACAGCCTTTGTACAGAGTCCCCCGACACCTTCAAGGCGCCCCTGATCCCAGAGCGCAGGCTCGTAGGGCCACACTCCGGAGGCGATGACCACAGGTGATCCAAGACAGAGTCCCCCCACGTTCACGGATACATCAGCTGGAAGAAAGGTCATTCCACTTCACCTCCCCGGCTGAAAATACAGGACCGTCAACGCACACCCTCCGGTTGCCGTGAATTGTGGGGATGACACACCCCAAACATCCGCCCATTCCGCACGCCATCCTCGATTCCAGCGCCACCATGATCCGCTCTCCCTCACGGGGATACTTTGCCGCAAGGGCTCTGAGCATGCCCTGGGGACCGCACGCCCATATTTCCGTATCATCCGGCAGTGTATCGGGAAGGCCTGAAAGTACGGTTCCTTTTGTTCCGACAGTGCCGTCGTCTGAATAAAGGGCAGTTCCCGGAAAGGCTTCCTTCAGCCATTCCGCAAACCCTTCCCATCCCCGACCCGATACACCCATGACGGTACCGGCAATTCTCGGGAGGCCCAGTTTTCTTGAGGCAAAAAGAAGAGGGGCCGCCCCCACCGATCCACCGGCGAGGATCACCTTTCCGGGAAGTGGCCTCTCTCTCCGCGAAGAAAAGAATCCCGTTCCGATGGGACCCCGTACCGTAATCGGGTCCCCCTGCCGTTTTAAAGCCATTAGGGCAGTTCCTCTCCCGACGATCCTGTACACCATCTTGAACACATCCCCTGCAGCATCGGCCACTGCGAGAGGTCGGCCAAGAAAAGGATCGTTCCCCGTTCCCGGCCGCACCATTACGAACTGCCCCGGTTCCGCGCTTGAGGCTATCTCTTCACATTTGACCGCAAGCAGCCCTGAACCATCGCCGAGGGGACGATGCCCGAGGACCGTTGCTTCGTAATCACCGGGGATACCGCTGCTGCAGCTCATTCCGATTCCTTCAGCCTGTTCATGACGACACGCCCCTCCACCAGGGCCATAACAGGCCATCCCTGCAGCATTTCACCGTCCCAGGGGCAGATGCGTGCCTTGCTCTTCCACTGGTTCACGTCGACCCTCTTTATCGCTTCGAGATCGAGGACAGTGACGTCGGCGGGAGAACCTTCCTTCAGCTCTCCCAGGGAACGCCACGGACGGGAGAGCAGCGCAGCAGGCCCCGATGTTAAAAGAGAGAGAAGGCGCTCAAGGGGAACAGGTTTGCCCGTCTTGAGCCATGTATCCAGGACTACCGCCACGGCGCACTCCAGGGAAGCGATGCCGCTCAGTGCCTCCTGGAAGGGCACGTCTTTATCGTCAACGTGATAGGGTGCATGGTCGGTGACTATTGCATCCACCGTTCCGTCTGCAACGGCATCCCAAAGCGCTTTGACATCCTTTCGCGTCCTCAGAGGAGGATTCACCTTGTACGCCGAGGAATATCTGCTGACAAGCACATAGGTCTCGTCGAGAGAAAGGTGGTGCGGAGTCACATCACATGTAACGGAAAGTCCCTCTTTCTTCGCCTGCCGTATGGCATCCATGGCCAGCTCTGTGCTCACATGGGTAAAATGGATCGGGCTGTCCGTCTCACGGCTGAGGACTATGCCGCGGTGGATATCTATTACCTCGGCGGAAGCGGGCCATCCTTTCATACCGCTCGCGGCGGAGACAGCACCCTCGTTCACCTGGGACTTTGCCGTCAGGGACGGCTCCTCCGGGTGCTCCATTATTCTTACGCCAAGGTCCCTCGTATAAAGAAGGGCTGTCTTCAGCAATTTTGCGTCCGACACCGGGGCACCGTCATCAGTGAAAAAAACTGCCCCGGATTCGGCCATCAGGGAAAGTTCTGCAAGCTGTTTCCCCTGGCGCCCCCTGCTCACGCACCCCGACGGAAGGACTCTCGCCGCCCCGGCTCTCTTCCCCCGGGCTACCAGGTATTCCACGGTTACAGGATTATCCACCACGGGATCGGTATTGGGCATTGTCACGACCGTGGTAAACCCGCCCCCCGCAGCTGCCCGTGCTCCGCTCTCCGTATTCTCGTGCCATTCGTAGCCGGGATCCCGAAAATGAACGTGAAGATCAATGAATCCGGGGCATACCAGCTTTCCTCCGAGATCGAAGACTTCGGCTCCATCCCCGGAAAGGTCTTTACCCCTGCCTGCGATCACCCCGTCCTTCAGGAGAAGATCTTCGGATGCCGTACCAATGCTTCTACCGTCGAAAATACGGGCATTTTTGAGCAGTATCATCTATCGTACACCTCCAAGGCAAAGGTAAAGCAGGGCCATTCGGACCGCGACACCGCTTCTGACCTGTTCCAGGATGACGCTCCGGGGACCGTCCGCCACGGACGATGCGATCTCCATTCCGCGGTTCATGGGTCCGGGATGCATCACCACAGCCCGGGGTGACGCAAGGGACACAAGGCTGTCCGTTGCCCCCCAGCGGCGATGGTACTCGTCAATGGATGGAATAAGGCCGTCTTCCTGCCTTTCCCGCTGCATCCTAAGGAAGTAGAGTATGTCCTTCCCGCTTGCAGCCTCGCGGGCGTCAGACACGTACTCGACACCAAGGGACGCCGTATTCTCCGGCATAAGGGTCGCCGGACCGCAGAGCGTCACATTGACCCCCATCTTCCTGAACGCCTGGATATCGGAGCGTGCGACCCTGCTGTGGAGGACGTCTCCAATTATGGCCATCCTGGCGCCTTCCAGGTTTCCCAGTTTTTGTCTCGCGGTGTAAAGGTCGAGCAGCGCCTGGGTCGGATGTCCGTTCGTTCCGTCCCCTGCGTTGAATACAGCAGCTCTTTTCAGTTTTTTCGCGAGGTAGTCGGGCACACCGACTTCCCCGTGGCGTACGACCACTCCGTCCGCAGCCATCGCCTCGAGGGTCCACACCGTGTCGCGCAGTGTCTCTCCCTTGCTTGCGCTCGATCCGGAGGATGACCAGTTTATAACATCCGCGGAGAGTACCTTTCCCGCTATTTCGAAAGATGATCTCGTCCGTGTTGAATTCTCGAAGAAACAGTTCACAACGATCTTGCCGCGCAGTGCAGGGACCTTTTTGATCGGCCTGTTCAGCAGTTCCTCCATGTACTCCGTCTGGTCGAGGAAAAAGCTGAGTTCTTCCCTCGTCCAGCCCTCAAGGCTGATGAGATTCTTATGCCTCCACTCCATCTTCGTCCCTCCCGATACGTTCGCATATCACAACACTGTCGTTCCCGTCGAGCTCAACTACCCGAACCTCTACGTTTTCCGACCGTGACGTCGGAATCGTTTTCCCTACATAGTCAGCAGCTATGGGAAGTTCGCGATGTCCCCGGTCTACAAGGACGACGAGCTGTACCCGCTCGGGTCTTCCCAGGTCTGTTATGGCGTCAAGGGCCGCACGGACCGTTCTTCCGGTGAAAAGCACGTCATCCACAAGAATGACCCGTTTTCCCGATATGTCACAGGGCACGGATGTGCTGTGGACCACCGGCTGGTCCGAAAGGGTTGAAATATCGTCCCGGTAGAGGGTTATGTCAAGTTCACCCGTGGGAACCTTCACTTTTTCCCCTTCCCTGAGAATCTCCCTCAGCCTGGCAGCGAGGTAGACACCTCTCCTTTGGATCCCTAGAAGAATAACGTTTTCAAGCCCCTTGTTCCGCTCCACTATCTCCACGGCTATCCGCCGGAGGATCCGCTCCATATCATCAGCGGAGAGAACTGTCGCTTTTTCCGACCATTTTTTTTCAGGCTTCGCTGTCACGTCTCCATCACCTTTCTTCGTCATAAAAAAGAGCCTCTCCCCCAACGGGAAAAAGGCCCTGTCTCCTCTTCCGTACACAACGAAGGAAACGCCGCTGAAAAAATATTGTTCTCTTTTTCACCACGTTATTTCCCTCCCCTGTGTTTCTCAAGCTCGGGCAAAGATACCACACTTTCACATTTTGTGCAAGCGGTTGCAAATAATATATTGCAATAAATAGACCTCCGGATATATGCTGCTTTTTTCGATTGGAAAGAACAAAAAAGACTCTGCGGGTAACTTTCCGCGTGTCACTTGTCAGGCTACACGCGCTTATACGGACTATTCCGGTTCAGGCTGAAAGGAAAACACCAATATGCCTGACAGAGACCCCAAATATTCCATGATTGCAGGATCCCATTGTGAAAAAAATAATAAAATGGCGCATTGTTTTCTTTAGGGGTATTATTCTTGATAAATCGTCAAATAAAGGGGTAACAAATGGTTTGTATGATGAAGTTCTTTCATTTTCTACATCATTGACAGGGAGGGGATAGCGGTAAATACAGACAATACGGCGTTTTGTTTTTCCGGCAGGTTACGTGATCCAAATTCAAGGAGGAATGCACGCATGAAGAAAGTGATGTCTCTTTTCCTGGTCTGCCTGTTTCTCTTCGCAGCGGGAAGTGCTTTTGCCGCGGACAAAACAGTGATCCGCGTCGCCCACACGATAGCTCCCGACTCCCATTACAACAAGGGACTTGAATACCTCGGTAATCTTCTTGCGGAAGCTACCGACGGACAGATCGAAGTTCAGATATTCCATTCATCCCAGCTCGGTTCAGAACGGGATGCCATCGAGGGCGTCTCCATGGGTACTCTTGAGATGACCCTTGTTTCATCTGCTCCCCTTGCGAACTTCACAAACGCTTTCCTGGTTTTCGATCTCCCCTTCATCATCCAGGACCGCCAGAAGGCCTATGCATGGATGGACGGCCCCGAGGGACAGAAGATCCTCGATTCCGTACTCTCCAAGGGAATGGTCGCACTGGGAATCTGGGAGAACGGTTTCAGGATGCTTACAAACTCCAAAAAACCAGTTGCAGTTCCCGAGGACCTGAACGGCCTGAAGATCCGTCTCATGGAAAACCCCATTCACGTGGGAACCTTCAAGACTCTCGGTGCCTATCCTGTTCCCATGCCCTTCGGTGAACTCTTTACCGCTCTTCAGCAGAAAACTGTGGACGGACAGGAAAATCCCCTGATCATTATTTCTACTTCGAAGTTCGCCGAAGTTCAGAAATACCTCTCTCTCACCGGCCATTTCTACGCTCCGGCTATTCTCCTGATCAACAAGGCCTTCTGGGAAAAGACACTCACTGACGAGCAGAGGAAAATTTTCCTTGAAGCTGAACTCAAGGCAAGACACTGGGAACGGAATTACTGCATCGAAAGCGAAAAACTTCTTGTGGATTCGCTGAAGGCCCAGGGAATGGAAATCATCGAACCTGACAAGGCAAAATTCTTTGATGCTGTGCAGCCAGTCTACAAAGAATTTGAGGAACAAGTAGGGAAAGAGGCTATTCAGAAACTTATCGACGCCCAGAAATAAAAGGCGCCCATGACTTTTTACGGGGCGTTCCCCAGGAGCGCCCCGTATCTTTTTCGAACTCTGCTTCACATGGTGAAAGCGGGAGATTTATTCTAGGGGGCCGCTATGCGAAAAATCTTTGACAATTTTGAGGAATACGCACTGCTCGTTCTTTTTCCCCTGATGGTGGTGGTGGTCTTCACGGCCACCCTTGCACGCTACCTGAATCTCTTTCCCATGTTCTGGGGAGAGGAAGTCGCTCGATATATCATGGTCTTCATGGCCTACATAGGTGCCGGTCTCGGGATGAAAAAGGGGGCCCATGTAGGGGTCGGATTCTTTACCGAACGCTTCAGGAACGTGAAGATACGGCTTTTCCTGGAAGTGTTCAGGCTTGGGATCATCCTTTTCTTCTGCGGGATGATCATGTATTACTACAAAACCATCATCGCTCACCAGATTTTCATGGGACAGACCACCCCGGCACTGTATATTCCCATGTGGGTACCCTATTCCGCAGTGCCGCTGGGGATGTTCCTCGTCGGGCTCCGGGCGTTTCAGGCATTTCTCGAAACGGCTTCGGCGATCAGGGCTTCAGCGGGAAATCCGGAGGTGATGTAGCATGGCAGCCATCATGTTCTCCATTCTCGTCATCCTCATATTTCTGAACATCCCCGTAGCTGTGAGCATCGGTCTCGCGTCAATCGCAGGCATCACTTTCGGAAACCTGCCGCTCAATCCTGTGGTGGTGGCCCAGCGGATGTTCACATCCGCCGACTCCTTTCCCTTCATGGCAATTCCCTTCTTCATGCTGGCAGGAGGACTCATGGAACATGGCGGCATTTCCCGGCGACTTGTTAAACTGGCTTCAGCGATGGTCGGAGGATACCGTGGCGGACTTGGCCTTATAACGATCCTGGCAAGCGCATTTTTCGGAGCCATCAGCGGCTCGAATCCAGCTACGGTGGCTGCGATCGGCGGCATCATGGTGCCGTCAATGATAAAAAAAGGCTATCCGCCGGCGTTTGCGGCTTCCATAGCCGCTGCCGGAGGTACTCTAGGGGTGGTTATCCCGCCTTCGATCCCGATGATCACCTTCGGAGTGGTAGCAGGTGTTTCGATCGGGGATCTTTTCCTCGCCGGCTTTGGGCCCGGCATACTTCTTGCGGTCACCCTCGGTGCCGTGGTCGTTATACAATCCGTACGTCTTGATATCCCAAAGGAAGATCCCAGGACAAAGGGGCAGCTTCTGGCAGCCCTCAAGGATTCGATCCTCGCCATCATAATGCCCCTGATCATCCTCGGCGGCATATACGGAGGCGTTTTCACCCCGACGGAAGCCGGGGCAGTGGCAGTTATCTACAGTCTTCTCGTCAGCGCTTTCATATACAGGGAACTTGATCTGCAGATAATAAGGACGGTTATAATCAAGGCAGGAATCAGCACTTCGGTGGTTTTCTTTGTCATTGCAACTTCACAGTCAATGTCGTGGCTTATAACCGTGAGCCGCGTCTCGGCGGAAATCGCCGCATGGATCATCTCCGCTTCCTCAAATCCCTTCGTCCTCATTACACTGATAAACCTGATCCTTCTTTTTCTGGGAGTTTTTCTGGAGACCCAGGCCATCATCCTGCTTATGGCTCCCCTTCTTCTGCCCATCACGGCTTCCATAGGGATGAACCCGCTGATGCTCGGCATCATAATGGTAGTGAACACATCTGTCGGCATGATCACGCCGCCCATGGCAGTGAACCTTTTCGTCGCGGTATCTCTCGTGAAGGATCACAATGTACGGATCGAAGATATCACACGGAAGATATTTGCTTTCCTCGTGGCTGAAATCATTGCCATCATGCTCATAAGTAATTTCCCTGTTTTTTCAATGGGGATCGTCGAGTTGGTGAAATAACAGCATGAAGGCATTCGCAGCGCTCTGTGACGACCTTACTGGATCGTCGGTCCAATCAATACTTATGAAGGACAGAGGGCTCTCAGTCCGCCAGATCATCCACCCGGGGGAACACTTTCACCCGCCTGAGGAAGGGGAAGTGGTCGTTCTTAACTGTGATACAAGACGACGTTCACCGGCTGACGCCGCTTCCATTTTTCTGCGTCTCCTGAAGCAGATCCCAGCCGGGACGGGGATCGGAAAACGGATCGATACCACGCTGCGCGGCCATCTCTGCGTTGAGACGTCAGAAATACTTTCCGCAAGGCCCGGGGCTGCAGCCATGGTGGTACCGGCTTACCCCTCATCGGGGAGGATAACTGTCGGAGGATATCATTTGCTTTCAGGTTCCCTGCTTGAGAGAACTGAAGTCTCACGGGACCCTGCCTGGCCTGTTTCATCGAGCTTCGTACCAGGCTACTTTTCAGGGCATTTCAAATGTTCTCTTATACCGATGGAAAAAGTGAAGGAAGGGCCGGCCGCAATTGCTTCCGTCCTCGAAGAAAGCCTCGGCTGCGGATCACGAATAGTGGTCGCAGACGCAATGACCGGTGAAGATATCGAAGCTTTGGCTGAAGCTGCGGCGAGTATACCCCGGGAAATCGTTCCGGTGGATCCCGGCCCATTTACCGCTGCTTTCCTGGGGCGTAAGTTCTCCTCGAGAGGCTCAGGGATAGTTCTGGCGATTATAGGCAGTACATCGCAAAAAACGGAAAAACAGCTTGAATGGGCTGAAAAACGGCTGCGTTACTCCCGTTTTGACCTTTCAGCGGGAGAGAGCTACGAAAGTGCCCTCGCACGTTTCAGGGACTTTTTTCCGGGCATTCCCCGAAACGCGGAATTATTCCTTCTCCGCCCATCCCCAGAGATAGCACGGGGTTCGGAAAACTCCACGGCACGGACTCTTGCAGCCCTCGGAAGAGAAGCTCTTGTCTCCATGGGTGACCGGATATGCGGTATACTTCTTTCCGGCGGTGATACAGCCGCAGTTTTCTTTGAGGAATCGGGGACATCCTCCCTGGCCCCCATTCAAGAGATACAGCCGCTCATAATGGGAGGGCGGATCCTTGACGGAGATTTTGCCGGACTGGGCACCGTGACCAAGGGAGGGCTCATAGGCGAAGAAGACGGAATCTACAGGGCCGTCCGATGGCTTGGAAAGGAAAGGGAGTAAGCGAATGAAACCGACGGTTATTGCAGTACCCATGGGCGACCCCGCAGGTGTGGGGCCGGAAATAGCACTCAAGGCAATGGCAGATCCGGAAATCTGGAAACACGGGATACCCCTTTTGATCGGGGATTTATCCGTGCTGACGGAGGTAAGCCGCCGGCTCGGCCTTCCAGCCGGTCTTCATCTCGTGGAGAACCCCTCGGCAGTTACAGGTTCACCTGACGCTCTTCCCGTGCTCGACCTGAAAATGATCCCTGATCTTTCAGCCCTGCAGCCCGGACAGATATCGGCACTTGCCGGCAAAGCATCTGTAGCCTACATCCGCAGGGCAGTTGACCTCTGCATGTCGGGGCTGGCCTCTGGAGTCGCCACGACCCCCATCAACAAGGAGGCCCTCAAGGCAGCCCGGGAACCGTATATCGGACACACCGAGATGCTGGCTGAAATGTCTGGGGGATCAAAAAGTTATACCATGTTTATCGTGGACAAGCTCAGGATCCTCTTCCACAGCAGGCATCTCTCCCTGAAGCAGGCTATCGAAAAACTCGAGTGCGGCGACGTGGTCCACTCGATCGAAACGGCCGCGAAATGCCTCGCCTCGATCGGTCTTCCTGCAGGGACAATAGCTCTCGCAGCCCTGAATCCCCACGCATCGGACGGAGGGCTCTTCGGGGACGAGGAAGCACGTATACTTGTTCCCGCAGTGGAACTGGCAAAGGAAAAGGGGATCAATGTGGTCGGGCCCGTACCAGCGGACAGCGTTTTCTATTTTGGCCTCCAGGGAAAGTACGACGTGGTGGTATCCCTCTACCATGACCAGGGGCACATCGCGTCCAAAACCTATGATTTCTACCGCACTGTGAGCGTCACTTTCGGGCTTCCGTTTATACGTACCTCTGTGGACCACGGCACAGCATTCGACATTGCCTGGAAGGGAATCGCCAATCCCGTGAGCATGAAAGAGGCCATGCTTGCCTGCTTCAGCATCGCACCGCTTTATAGGCCGTTTTAGATACGGGAGTAAACACCTTTCCTCCTGAACGGATCATGAAAAAGCGCCCGAAGACGGATTTTCTCTCCGTTTTCGGGCGCTTTTAAGAATTTCTTCCGGAATTCAGGGCTTTCCTCAACCACTCAGTACGGGTCCCCCTTCGCGCTCACGGCAGCGGATCATCTTGCCCGGGTTCAGGATTTCTTTGGGGTCGAAAGCCGTTTTTACTCTGCTGATAAGATCCATCTGGGCCTGGTCCATCACCCTGCACATGTATTTCTGCCTTTTCAGCCCGATGCCGTGCTCTCCGCTCAGCGTCCCGCCTATTCCTGCCGTGAACTCATAGAGTTCGTCAAGAAGACCCTCTATGATTTCGTGCCAGTCCGGCCGTTCTTCCGGAAAGAGAATGTTCACATGCATATTCCCGTCACCCACGTGGCCGAAATTTGCTTCTTGCACACCGTACTTTTCGCAGAGACGGGTGGTCTCGGCCATAAGTTTCGGGATCTCGCTGGTGGGCACCACCAGGTCTTCAAGACTGTATTTCGGGTAATAGGCCATTATGGCTTCGGCAAGACACTTCCTGGCTTTCCAGAGCTTATCCCTCGTTGTCCTGTTGTCTGCCACGAATACTTCAAGCGCCCCGTAGCTCATGCACAGGTCACCGATGCGCTCCATATCATCGGCGAGAACATCGGGGTCATTCCCCTCGAGCTGGATAATGAGATGGGCGCCTGCGTCATCATAAGGCAGCACAGTGTTCAGGAACCGTTCCGCCAGCCTGATGGATTTTCCGTCCATAAACTCGATCGAGGAAGGAATAACCTTTCCCTCGCTCTGGATGAGGGGTGCGAAATCAATGGCGGAGTGTACGTCGGGGAACGGAACCAGGAGGTCCACCACTTTTCCCGGCAGAGGCAAAAGCTTAAGGATGATTTTAGTGACTACCGCGAGCGTCCCCTCCGAACCGACGATAAGATGGGCAAAATCATACCCTGTAGCGTCTTTCCTGCGTTTCCCTCCGAACCATGTCACCGTCCCGTCTGCAAGGACCGCCTCAAGGGCGAGAACAGAATTGCCTGTTGTTCCGTATTTCACCACCTTGTTGCCGCCGGCGTTCTCTGCCACGTTCCCCCCTATGAAGGAAGCGTCTCCGCTGCATGGGTCTCCCGCATACAGCAGACCTTCCTTCTGGGCCGCCTTTGTTATCTCCGCAGTGACCACGCCCGGCTCGACGGTAATGGTGAGGTTTTTCCTGTCCAGTTCAAGGATCCGGCGCATTTTCTCAAAAGAGAGGACGATCCCCCCCGCAAAGGGGACCGCACCCCCGGACAGTCCTGTACCGGCTCCCCTTGGCGTGACCGGTATAACATGTTCGTTGGCATACTTCATGACTGCGGCGACATGTTCCGTTGTCTCCGGAAAGACCACAGCCTCTGCGATATAGTCCCTATCCCAGTAAAAACGCGGAACTTCATCATATGAGTAGGCGATCCGCTTCTCAATGTCTACGGCCACATTCGATTTCCCGAGTATTTCAGCGAGGTCTCGTACCACCTGCTCCGTCACGGGAGAATAGTTCGGGCTCATGCCTTCACCCCCTCTTTTTTGAGACGCTCAATGAGCCTGGGGACAATTTCGAAGAGGTCTCCGCAAAGTCCGAGGTCGGCCACTCTGAAAATCGGGGCGTCAGGATCACGGTTTATTGCCACAATGTATCCGGCAGTCTGCATCCCCGCGAGATGCTGTACCGCACCTGAAATACCTGCGGCTATATAGACCTTCGGTGCGACGACCTTGCCCGAAAGACCGACCTGGTGGGGATAGCCAAGCCATTTCGCTTCAACGGCGGGCCTGCTTGCACCCACACCCCCGCCCAGAAGAGACGCAAGTTCTCCGAGCATCCGGAAGCTTTCAGGGCGCTTCAGTCCTTTGCCTCCTGAAACCACCACGTCCATGTCCTGTATATTGCCCTCCCCTTCGGGGGCATTCTCAAATCCAAGATTCTCCACCAATGACTCGAAAAGAGAGGAATGGATTTCGGGACGGACTATTTCCCCTTTTCGAAGGATGTCCGTTTCGGGAGCCCGAAAGGTCCTGGGACGTACGGTTGCCATCTGTGGCCTGTGAACAGGAGTTTTAATAGTTGCCATGACATTGCCGCCGATGGCTGGCCGTGTCTGGAGCAGCAAACCTGTTTCCGGGTCCATGGCAAGCCCGGTGCAGTCCGCGGTAAGCCCCGTTCCAAGCTTAGCCGCCAGCGCAGGGAGTGTGGTTCTTCCCGAAGTGGTAGCCCCCGCCAGAATCACCTCCGGCTCCTCCCCTTCAAGAATGTGGGCCAGGACCTTCGTCTCAACTTCCTGGTTGTACAATGTCAGAGCTGGATGCTCAACCACCATTACCCTGTCCGCACCGCTTCCAATGACTGCTTCAACAGGATCCGTCAATCTGCCGCACAGAAGGATCGCGGTCACAGATCCTTCCACGGTGTCGGCGAGTTCCCGGGCTTTTCCGGTAAGCTCGTATGTTACTGAATGGATCTGCCCTCCACGGACTTCGCCGATGACGAAAAATTTATGCCCGCCTGCCGGGCAGCGGATCTCTCCTGACATCATCCGATCCTCCTAGAGCACGGCAAGGTCGCGAAGAACCGCGACAAGCCGCTCAATACCCTCTTCTGTCCGTTTTTCATCGAACATCTCCGTTTTCCGTGAAATTGTAGGGTAGGAAATTTTTACAACACGGGTAGCCGATCCCATGAGCCCTGTTTCCTCAGGGGAAAGCTGTATCCCGTCAATTCCCGCGGATCTGATTTCCGCCCTCCGGGCACGTTTTTTTCCAGCGAGTGTAGGCATTCCGGGTTCATTGAGTGCATGGAGCACGGTCAGGAGACAGGGAAAGGGCAGTTTCTGACGCTGAATGCCTTCCTCCACAGTCCTGAGCACTTCGATCCCGCCTTCCACGAGAGACAGCCCGCTTACGTAGGTGCTGAACGGGATCCCGAGAATAACAGCCGTCTCCGGTCCGACCTGTCCTGTCTCACCATCAGTGGCCTTTTCTCCGGCAATCACAAGATCATAGGGGCCGGAAACCTCCAGGGCTGCGGCAAGCACTTTTGCCGTTGCCCATGTGTCGCTCCCTGCAAAGGCACGGTCCGTGAGGAGAAAACCTGAGTCCGCACCCATGGAAAGACATTCCCGAAGAGCCTCGTCCGCATTCCGGGGACCCATGGCAATGGCTGTTACCTCGCCCGCCTCCCCTGCAAGAGTTCTCAAATCGAGTGCGGCCTGAAGGGCGTTCAGGTCGAGGGGATTGACGATCGCTCCCATTCCCTCCCGGACCATGGTCCCCGTTTCCGGGTCCATCCGCACGTCGTCGGAATCGGGAACCTGCTTGATCAGAACTGCGATCTTCACGAAATAAAACCTCCTGTCGAAAAATTCGCACCGCAGGGGAAAAACATGTTCCGGCGAGAAGAATTGAAGAATCTCCCGGGATTGCTCCCCTGTTCAGTTATTTTGTTATTGCTTTTCCCGGGCGGACCCTGTTGGACACCGAGAGGGTATACTCCCCCGAAAGCCCAAGATCTTTTTCCAGGTCAAAAACAAGGTCTACGCCGTCCATAAGCAATGCCTTGCACTCGTCAACGGCTATCCGCTCGAAGGTGAGAACATAGTGGGGGATTTTCCCCGGTCTTTCCACGTCCTTCAGCACACGAACGGTGAAGGACGACTTGTCGGTGCATCCTCCCGACGCAACATTCACCACGACGGCACCGTCTTTCACCGCGAGACTACCGAGGACAGCCTCTCCAAGCTGCCTCTGCC
>Ga0334884_1004381_pt1 | contig 14644 bp, 5 predicted proteins | sample GraSluR1_MG_7_FD_207215 | JGI IMG/M metagenome (GOLD analysis project Ga0334884, IMG submission 207215) | Sludge microbial communities from methane-producing bioreactor in Wageningen University, Netherlands - Granular Sludge_12_05 R1 | ecosystem: Engineered > Bioreactor > Anaerobic > Unclassified...
TGTTGACATTACTCACGTCCCAGCCGACGAGCGTCCCCCAGTTGTCCTCGTCATTGCACCAGAGCACGTGCGGATGGGAGGGATAGCTCGCCAGCACGCTCCAATCCGCCATGGCTGGAATAGACGCCCCGATTTCGCGATCGATGTCGATGATCGTCACGTAATAGCGCTCCCAGCCATATTCCGGGCGGACATAACGATGGAGAACAACCCTCGAATCGCTGGAAGCACCCAACCGGAGGGACCCAGGACTCCCCCACGAACTGAAGTCTCCAGAATAGCGCTGGACCGGCTGCGCGGGGTCATCCACATCGAAGACACGGAACGTATGATGATACCAGTCCTCTCCAAAGTAGCCATAATACCGGCCATAAACCCGCCACCGCCCGCCAGCACAGAGCATGGAATCTGTGGTCGGTACGCTGGCGACCGGCGCAATGATCGCCGGCCAGGCAAGATCACGATGGTATACCGCGTCATGTTCGTCGGCCGCGTAGAGATGGTGGCCGACCATGGCGATCGCGCTGTTTAATCTCGTGCTGTGCGCGCCGCAAACGAACGCCATGTCCGCTGCCGCAGATTGCGGCCGCTCGACCACGATGAAACCGCGACCGGCCCCGATCACGTACGCCGGAGTCACGGCCAGAGCGTGCACTTCGTCGATCTGCTGCCAATGTCGGTACACCGGTTGCAGTGGCTCGTCGTAATCCAGCAACATGACGTACGCGCGCACGTCCGGAAAATGCTCAGGACCTGGACCGAAACCCATCAACTGTTGTCTGCTGGCTGCGACTACGACGTCGCCGTCGACTGCTAAATCCGAAAAATGGGGACCGATGTATCCCCATTCAGTTTCGCCGTTCAATCCCGACGCGTGTTGGATCCACCGCGACGCCAGCGAGGGATGCGCCGGATCGTCCAGGTTGATGAGGGCGATACCGTCATTCGTCCCGACGAGGGTCAGCGTGTCGGAGGAGCCGAGGCAGAGACTGCCGGTGATTCCGCCAAGGCTGCCGACCTCGTGCAAGACCGGCGCCTGGCCGAAGGGGCTTGAACCCGGCGCCCCGTGTCCCGCCAGGACGAGCAGCGTACCGCTGTCCGTTAACGCCAGCACGAGATCGCGGCGGAAGGCGACATCGACGAATGTTACATCGGCGGCGAAGCAGCCGACAAGAACCGGGGCGAGAGGATCGGCGAGGTCGACGATGGCCAGGCCCGCCGCTCCACAGGCCGCCGCGACGCAGGCGCCGGCGACGCGCAGGCGCGTGGCCGGCCCGGGCAGGCCGATTTGACTGACTACGGCCGGCTGCGTCGGCGACGCGACGTCATACACGACCAGTTGCTCTGCGGCGCTGACGAGGTAACCGTTCACTTCGACGATCCGACCGGCGGAAAACCCGGAGATGGTCGTTTCGGCGGAGATAGTGTGCGACCAGTCCACACACTCCACGGCGGCGAGCGGTTGGGCAATGATCATCGCGAACAGAACGGCAAACGGGACTTGCAGGCGCATGTTTTCATCCCCCTTGTTGGCGCTCGAGTACTATCGACTATAGCACGTTGGGGAGTGCCGGAGCAACGATGGACCTGGGACAATCCCCGAGTCGGCGGGAGGCGTCTGGTGGACGCAATCGACCCCGTTTCATGGCACCCGACTTCGCCGTCTGTCTCAGGAAGTCAAACAAATTACTCGGGCACGTGAACACGGGACAAGGCCGCCGTCAGTCGGCGGAGACAGCCAACAACAAACAGCGATGAGCCGGGTGGTCCCGTAACTCGCGACGCGCCGACACCAGCGATATTGAACGTTGAAATCCAAGACTGGCTCCTGTAAGATCAATAAAGTATCTAATCCTGGTCCATGTTCGCGAACCATCGACACAGAGAGCGAGCGGTCATGTCCTCCATCCAGACGAAGCTCGGCGTCGGCCTACTATTCCTGGCCACAGCAGCCAGCGCCCAGCCGACCGGGTCGATTTTAGGCTGGGGTGATCCGGCCATTGCCGGACCTGTCATCTTCGAGGCCATCGCCACCGGCGGCGATCACTGCCTCGGCCTGACCAGTTGCGGACGGATCGTGGCCTGGGGCAACAACCTTCGCGGCCAGTGCGACGTGCCGGAACCTAATGAGGATTTCGTGGCAGTGGCGGCCGGATACTGTCACAGCCTCGGTCTGCGGCAAGACGGATCGATCGCCGCCTGGGGCTGGAACATCTGCGGCCAGTGCGACGTGCCGGAACCCAACCAGGGCTGGCTGGCGCTGGCGGCGGGCGGCGCCCACAGTCTGGGCGTCAAGCAGGACGGGTCGATCATCGCCTGGGGTGAAAACGAGGACGGACAGCTGGATGTGCCCGAGCCCAACGAGGGCTTCCTGGCGGTGGCGGCGGGCTCCAGCCACAGCCTGGGGCTTCGGCAGGACGGGTCGATCGCCGCCTGGGGCCTGAATTACCACGGTCAGTGCAATGTACCCTCGCCCAATGCCGGATTCATCCGCGTGATGGGATCCACGTCCAACGGCCTGGGGCTGAGAGCCGATGGATCGATCGCCGTCTGGGGGCGGAACGATTATGGCACCTGCAATGTGCCGGCGCCGAACGAGGAATTCATGTCCGCGGCGGTGTCCCTCTTCCAGGGCTTGGGCCTGAAGGAGGACGGAACGATCGTCGCCTGGGGGATGGTCTATCCGGGCTATGACGTGCCGGCGCCGAATAGCGATTTCCTGGCGGTGGCCGCCAACGGGGAGCATCATCTGGCTCTGAAGACCGACGGGAAGACGGTCGCCTGGGGCGCCAACCTCCACGCGCAATCGCTCGTACCAGGCATCAACCTGGACTTCATCGCCGTGGCGGGCGGGAACGAACAAGGCAGCGCCTTGAAGGCCGATGGATCGGTGGTTCTGTGGGGCGCCCATGCCAGCTCTCCGTCGCCCGACGCCGAGTTCCATTCCATCGTCGGCGGCTGGCAGCACACCCTGGGCCTTGAAGCGGACGGCTCGATCACGGCCTGGGGATCCAACAGCTATGCCCAATGCGACGTGCCTGCGCCCAACGACGACTTCGCGGCCGTGGCTGCCGGCAACTATCATAGCCTAGGGCTGAAGTTGGACGGTTCGATCGTGGCCTGGGGGCGGAACAACAACGGGCAATGCAATGTGCCGGCACCCAACAGCGGCTTCCTGGCCCTGGCCGGCGGGGGCAGCCACAGCCTCGGCGTCAAGGAGGACCACTCGATCGTTGGCTGGGGATCGAACAGCAGCGGCCAGTGCATGCCACCGCTACCCAATGAAGGGTTCCTGAGCGTGGCGGCCGGCCTTAACCACAGTCTGGGGCTGAAGAACGACGGATCGGTCGTGGCCTTCGGGAACAACTCCTTCGGCCAGTGCAACGTCCCGTCACCCAACGCGGATTTCGTAGCCATCGCAGCCTTCAATCAGAACAGCTATGGCCTGAAGTCCGACGGATCGATCGTCGCCTGGGGCCGCAACCACCTCGGCCAGTGCGCCGTGCCCGAGCCCAACAGTGGCTTCCTCGCCATCGCCGGCGGGGCCAACAACGGACTGGCAGTCCGCGGCTCGCCTCAGACGGCGGTCCGCGACGACGCCCCGGCGGCCACAATCCCCGGCGTCGCGGTCATCAGCGCGGTCTTCCCGAACCCCTTCAACCCTCGCACGACGATCTGGTTAGAGGTGTCCGGTCCGGGCGCCCAGACCCTGGCGATCCACGATCTGCGCGGAAGGCTGGTGCGCACTCTCTGGCGGGGCCCTTTGCAGGGCGGGCGGCACCCCATCCTCTGGGACGGGCTCGACGAGCGCGGCCGAGCGGCCCCGGCCGGGGTCTATCTGGTGCGCTTGACGGCGCCGGGAGGCGCCGGACGGCAGTCGACTAAAATCGTGCTGGCCCGGTAACCCGTGCCGGCGATTTCCACGACATCAGCCTTCATCCGTTCCAATATGGGAAGTAGCTCCGTGGTGCGACGATGCCGTTGCGAAAACGGCCGTCATGGTGCACGCACTCGTGGCAAGGCCTGCAGAGGATGACGCAGTTGTCAACCTGGTCGGGGCCGCCGAGCGAGAGGGGTGGATGTGATGGGCGAACGTTCCTGCCGGTCAAGATGTTCGCCGCACACCGCACAGCGGCTGTTCTCGGTCTGCATGCATCGGCAATAACATACGAAGCCCCGCCCACGTTGCGGCCGCTCGCGCAAGAGACCCAGCCCTGGTTGATGTCCGCACCTGCTACCTGGGCGTCGATCGAGGCACCATCGCGATAGGCACACCAATGATATGTTAAACCCATCTTCGAGATTTTTGAGCGTCGGCGGCATCGCCACGCCGGCCGCCTGGTAGGTCTTGCCACACCAGCCCCGGCTCTCGCTGCGGATCACGACGCGCTTGCCATCGCTTGCGGCGACCTGGGTCTCGCTCAGCCCATCCAGATCACGCAGCACGTCCGCCCACTCGGCTTCATGCCAGCCGCGCAACGCCAGCCGATCGTGCAAGTCGCACATCAAGACCAACGCCAGGAAGCTGCAGAGCACGTGGCCGCGGATCACCTCGTCGCTCTTGTGGTAAATCGGGCGCGTCGAGAGGATTGACTTCAACGACCGGAACAGATCCTCGACGCTTACCTGTTCGACGACCTCGACGAGGTGCGGGACCTGACTTGGCAGTGGCTGATCAGCTACAACGAAGAGAGACCACGCGACGCTCTGGGCGGGATACCGCCGACGGTCTTTCGCAAACAGCAGGAGGCCAGAGTTTCACTTTGTAAATGTCCTGTTGACGGGGAAGCTTACGGAGCTACCTCGGTCTTCGTATCCGGGAAACGCCCCTCCTGACAAATCCCCGCACCTCCACCGGCCGCCCCCCACGCCAAATCGCGCCATCGCCCTCCCCCCCATCGCCCCCCAACGGAAAGGTCCCGCGGCTGCGCGCTCTCGGAAGAAAACCTGGAGGTCCCCTTCGCCCCATCCGGTCATCCACCCGCCGGCAGCGTACCACCGTCGCCCCAGGCCTGGCTAGTCCCTTGCATTGCCGCGCCGGGTGTCGCACTCTAGCTCGTAGCAGCTTGCCAGGTCCACCGGCCGACCCCGGCCAAGCGAAGGACGCCGCGCGATGCACGCCGCCGACCCGCGAAAACCCGCCGCCGCCGCCTCCGCCGGCCAAGCCCTCGAAAGCCACACCCCCGACGCCGCCCTCGATGCCACCCTCTTTCGCCTCGCCGCCAATCGCCACGAGCTGTACGGTCGCGACGTCCTCTTGACCTGGCAGAAGAGCCTCGACGACCTGGTCGCCCTGCTCGACATCGCCGAAGCGCTGCGCCTCCTGCGCCTGCGCAACGTCGACACGCGCTGCTTCGCCTCGGGCCTGGCGATCAGCCAGTTCCGCGACCAGTCGACGCGCACCCGCTTCTCCTTTGCCTCCGCGGCCGATCTGCTGGGTCTGGCGGTGCAGGACCTCGACGAGGGCAAGTCGCAGCTCGCCCACGGCGAGACGGTGCGCGAGACCGCGGTCATGGTGTCGTTCCTGAGCGAGGCGATCGGCATCCGCGACGATATCTATCTCGGCGCCGGCCACACCTACATGACCGAGGTCGCCGCCGCGCTCGACCAGGCGCACCGCGAGGGCGTGCTGCCCTGGCGGCCCGCGGTCGTCAACCTGCAATGCGACGTCGACCACCCCACGCAGACCCTGGCCGACCTGCAGCACCTGCGCCGCGAGTTCGGCGCGCTCGAGAACCTGCGCGGCCGCAAGCTGGTGATAAGCTGGGCGTACTCGCCGAGCTACGGCAAGCCGCTGTCGGTGCCGCAGGGCGTCCTCGGCCTGATGACGCGCCTCGGAATGGACGTCGTGCTCGCGCACCCGCCCGGCTACGACCTCCTGCCCGGCACCCTCGAGCGCGCGCAGCAGCAAGCGCGCGACAGCGGCGGTAGCTTCCGCCGCACACACGACATGGCCGAGGCTTTCGCCGACGCCGACATCGTCTACCCCAAGAGCTGGGCGCCGTTTCGCATCATGGAACGCCGCACCGAGCTGCTCCGCGGCGGCGACCGCGCCGCGCTGGCCGACCTCGAGCGCGAGTGCCTCGCCCAGAACGCCGCGCACGCCGGCTGGACCTGCGACCGCGCCCTCATGCAGCGCACCCGCGACGGCAAGGCCCTCTACCTGCACTGCCTGCCCGCCGACATCACGGACGTCTCGTGCCGGCAGGGCGAGGTCTCGGCCGACGTCTTCGAGCAGTACCGCGTGCCGCTCTACCGGCAGGCCGGCTACAAGCCCTACGTGATCGCCGCGATGATCCTCGGCAGCCGCTTCGCGGACCCCGCCGGGCTGTTGCGCTCGCTCGCCGACCGCGCCCGGCCGCGCCTGAGGGGTTGACGCCATGCGCGCCGAGCTGGCACCGCTGTCCCTGGAACGCTTGCTGGCGTGGATCCGGGACGAGCGGGCCGCGCGCGGCACGGTCTTCGGCCTGCACCAGGATCTCTTCCGCTGCGATCTCGCCGGTCGTTGCTTCGCGCTCGCGCGCCGCGGCCGCCGCCTCGAGTCGCCGGTGGGTGTAGCCGCCGGTCCGCAGAGCCAGCTCGCCCAGAACCTCGTCGCCGCCTGGCTCTGCGGCGCGCGCTACCTCGAGCTGAAGACTGTGCAGCAGCGCGACCGGCTCGAAGTGCTGCGCCCCTGCATCGACATGGCCGACGAGGGCTACAACTGCGAGTGGTCGCAGGAGCTGCCGCTCGAGGTGAGCGCCGATCAATACCTCGACGCCTGGACGGCGATCAGCGTGCTCAAGCACGAGGCCACCGCCGTCGCGCCGAACCAGACAGCCGCCGGCGCCGGCGCCGCGCCCGCTGGCAACCCCGGCTTCGCCATGGACCTCAGCGTGGGTTACGACCTCGCCGGCATTCGATCCGCCGCCATGCAGCGCTGCCTCGACCGGCTCGCCGCGCCCAACCTCGAGCTGACGCAGCGCCTGCGCGCCGCGCGCGCGATCTATTCCGGCGCCGATGAGATCGCGCCGGCCGACCGCCTCTGCGACAGCGTCACCCTCTCGACGATGCACGGCTGCCCGCCCGAGGAGATCGAGCGCATCGGCCGCTTTCTGCTCGCCGAGCGCGGCCTGCACACCACGATCAAGCTGAATCCCACGCTGCTCGGAGCCTCTGCGGTGCGGGAACTGCTGGGCGAGACGCTCGGCTACGGGATCGACGTCCCCGATAGCGCGTTCGCGGCGGACCTCGCCTGGGATGCTGCCCTCGACCTGATCCGCGCTCTGCGCGATGAGGCCGCGCGCCTGGGCCTCGGCTTTGGCGTCAAGCTCTCGAACACGCTGGCCTGCCGCAACACGCGGGGCGTGCTGCCCGCGTCCGAGGCGATGGTCTATCTGAGCGGTCGCGCGCTGCATCCGGTCGCGGTGCGCCTGGCCGCCGCGCTGCAAGATGCTTTCGCGGGCGAGTTGGACATCTCTTTCGCCGGCGGCGCCGCGGCGCCCAACGTCGCGCGGATCGCCGCCTGCGGCCTGACGCCGGTCACGGTCTGCTCCGACCTCTTGCGGCCTGGCGGCTACCAGCGCCTGCATCAGTACCTGGACAACCTGCAGGCCGCGTTGGACAGCGCCGGCGCGCGCGATCTCGACACGTATATCTTACAGTGCGCCGGCGTAACCAATCTCCCCGGCGTAACCGACCCCGCCCAGGTCGGCGCCGCCGCACTCGCCAACCTCAAGGCCTACGCCGCCGAGGTCGCCGCCGATCCCGCTTACCGCAAAGCGACCTACCTTGACCGCAGCGTCAAGACCCGCCGCGCCCTCGGTCCCTTCGACTGCATCGGCGCGCCCTGCCGCGACACCTGTCCCGCCAGTCAGGACGTGCCCGCCTACATGGCCCACACCGCGCGCGGCGAGTTGACCGCGGCGCTTGGGGTCGTCCTGCGCGACAACCCCTTCCCCACGGTCACCGGCATGGTCTGCGACCATCCGTGCCAGCCGCGTTGCACGCGCGTCAACTACGAGGCGCCCGTGCGCATCCGCGACGTCAAGCGCACGCTCGCGCACACCGCGCCCCCGCCCGCACCGCCGGTGCCGGTGGCGGCCGCGCCGACCGGCCAGCGCGTGGCCGTGGTCGGCGCCGGACCGGCCGGCCTCGCCTGCGCCTGGTACCTCAACCTGGCCGGCGTGCGCGTCACGGTCTACGAAGCCAAAGACGTTGCCGGCGGCATGGTCGCCGGTGCGATTCCGGTCTTTCGCCTGACCGACCGCGACATCCAGCGCGATCTGCGACGGATCACAGCGACGGGGATCGAGATCCGCACCGGCGAGATGATCGACCGCGCCCGGCTGCGAGAACTCCTGCAGGAATACGACCTCGTGTTCGCGGGGATCGGGGCCCAGGCCGACCGCGAGCTGGGCGTTTCCGGCACCGAACTGCCCGGCGTCTGGCCGGCGCTGCGCTTCTTGGCCGCCGTGCGGCGTGGCCGGCCGCCGGCGGTCGGCAGGACCGTGGCTGTAATCGGCGGCGGCAACACCGCGATGGACGCCGCGCGCACCGCGCTGCGCCTGGTCGCTCCCGGCGGCCTGGTCCACCTGCTCTATCGCCGCACGCTGGCCGAGATGCCGGCCGCGCGCGAAGAGATCCAGGCGATTCAAGCGGAAGGGGTCCTGATCCGCGAGCTGGTCGAGCCGAAAACCATCGAGCCGCTGCTGGACGGCAAGCTCATGGTCGTGAGCCGGCGCATGCGCCTGGGCGCGTTGGATGCGTCCGGCCGGCGTCGTCCCGAACCGATTCCCGGCGTGACCGAAACCCTCATGGTCGACGCGGTGATTCCCGCCGTCGGCCAGCGCCTCGCGGGCGACCTGCTCACCCTGCGCGATCTGCCGGCGAACGACCCCGCCGATACGGCGCTGGTCTTGCAGACCGGTATCGCGCGCGTGCTGACCGGCGGCGATGCCCTGCGCCGCAGCGGCACCTTGATCGACGCGATCGCCGACGGGCGGCGCGCCGCCGAGCAGATGCTGGCGGCGCTGGGACTGCCGTCCGTTCGCGACGCCGACCCCGCCGGCGCCGGCGCCGGAACCCGCGCGGCCGCTGTCGTGCCGCCGTGGCGTGAGCGGCCGCTGCGCGAGTGGCAAGACCGCGCCGCCCGGTTGCAACCGCCCGTTCTGCCGCCCGTGCGCGCCATGACCGGACCGGGCGACCTCGATCTGGTGATCGGCGAGCTGACGGCCGAGCAGGCGCGGGCCGAGGCCTCGCGCTGCCTCGACTGCGCGGTCCGCTGCGATGTCTGCGTCTCGGTCTGCCCGAACCGCGCCAACCTCGCTTACGACCTGCCGCCGGTGCGCTGGCCGCTGGTCAAGATCGTCGCCGGCGCCGCTGGCAGCGCCGGCGGTGACCCGGCGATCGCGCTGGTTCCCGACGGCGAGTTCGCGGTCGTCCAAACGCACCAGACCGCCAACGTTGTCGACTTCTGCAACGAATGCGGCAACTGCGCGACGTTCTGCCCGACGGCCGGCGCGCCGTATCGCGACAAACCGCGGCTGGCGTTGAGCCACGACGTCTTCGCGCGGCACGACGGGGTCCACCGCTTGACCCGGCAGGGCGCAGCGATCACCATCGAGCAGCAGCGGGGCCGCCCGGCGGGTGAGCCGGCGGGCGAACGACCAGGCGAGCCGGCAGGCGAGCCGCCGAGCGACGGCCGCGACCACCGGCTCACGCGGCGCGGCGACTGCTTCGTCTACGCGACCGCGGTCGCGCGCGTGGAACTCGACGCCGCGACGTTCGCGGTCCGGCAGGTCGAGAGCCTGGCGAACGGACCCTGGACACTCGACCTGCGCGGCGCCGCTGCCCTCGCTGTCCTGCTCGACGGCCTGGCCGATCATCCGCTCGCCGGCGGTTTAGCGGAGGTCACCTGACATGGCACGCTACGCCGCGAATCCGCTCCGCTGCGACGCGCCCGACTGGAGCGCGCCGGAGCTGGCGTACACCGCCGCGATCGCCGCGCGCGCGCAGCTGCCGCTGCACCGGTCGCTCCCCGGCTACGCGCCCACGCCGCTGCGCGACTGCCCCGACCTCGCGCGCGAGTTGGGTCTGGGCGCGGTCGCCGTCAAGGACGAGGCCGGCCGCTTCGGGATCGACGCCTTCAAAGGCCTGGGCGCAAGCTACGCGATCTTCCAGGTGATCAACGGGCGCTGGCGGCAGGCGACCGGCCAGGCGCTCGACCCCGCGTCGTTTCGCGATCCGACCGTGCGCGAGCGCCTGGGCGAGATCACCTTCGCCGCCGCCACCGACGGCAACCACGGCCGCGCGGTGGCCTGGGCGGCGCGCCTGATCGGCCAGCAAGCGGTGATCTTCATGCCGGCCGACGCGGCGCGCGCGCGCGTGGCCGCCGTCCAGCGCGAGGGCGCGACGGTCGAACTGATTGCCGGCACCTTCGACGACTGCGTCACGGCCTGCGCCAGGACCGCCGCCGAGCGCAACTGGCAGGTGATCGCCGACATCGCCTATCCCGGCAATCTCGAGATCCCCGGCTACATCATGACCGGCTACAGCACGATCTTCGCCGAGATCGCCGCTCAAACGGCCGCAGCCGGTGCCCGCGCTGCCGCCGCTCGAACCGCAGCTCCCTTCGACGCGGTCTTTCTGCCCGCCGGCGTGGGCGGACTCGCCGCGGCGGGTACGGTCTCGCTCGTTCAGCAGTACGTCGCGGCGCGACCGCGCCTGGTCTGCGTCGAGCCCGAAGAGTCGGCCTGTTTCCTCGAGTCGATCCAGCGCGGCGGTGGCGAGCCGATCGTCGCCCGCGGCAACCAGCAGTCGATCATGGTCGGTCTGTGCTGCGCCGTGCCGTCGCTGCTGGCCTGGCCGGTGATCCGCGACGCCGTCGATCACTTCCTCGCGATCGAGGACGACCACGCCCTGGCCGCCATGCGCCTGTACCATCGGCACGGGATCACGGCCGGCGAATCGGGCGCGTCGACTCTGGCCGGTCTGCTCGCGCTGCTCGAACGTCGCGACCTGGCCCCGGCGCGCGCGCAGTTGCGGCTCGATGCGCAGAGCCGCGTCCTGTTGATCAACACCGAAGGCGCCACCGATCCCGAGCACTACGCGCGCGTGATCGCGGGCGATGGCGCCGGGGGACCGCCATGAGCGGCCGCACTCCGGTGGCGTTCACGCTCGACGGCCAGGCGGTCGCTTACACGGGCGATCCCCGCCGCACGCTGCTCGACTGGCTGCGCGAGGAGCGCGGCATCACGACGGTCAAGGACGGCTGTTCGGGCCAGGGCTTCTGTCGCGCCTGCACCGTGGAGATCGACGGCCGCGCGAAGCTGTCCTGCCTGACCGCGATGAAGACGCTCGGCGGCAAGTCGGTGACCACGCTCGCGGGTCTGCCCGACGCCGCGCGGGCGATCCTGGCCGATGCCTTCGTGCGGCACGGCGCCGTGCAGTGCGGCTTCTGCACGCCCGGCTACCTGGCGCGAACCCGCGTGCTGCTCACGGAGAACCCCGACCCGACTCGCGCCGACGTCGAAGCCGCGCTGCGCTACCACCTGTGCCGCTGCACGGGCTACCACGCGATCGTCGACGCGGTGCTCGACGCGGCCGCCGCGCTGCGCGGCGCGGCGACAACGACGAAGGAAGCGGCGCCGGCCGCTGCCTCGTACGCCGCCGCGGCCACCGGCGGCGCCATCGGCCGCTCGCACCCCAAGTACCGCGCGCACCTGAAAGCGCTCGGCGAGGATCCATTCGTCGACGACCTGCGCCTCGGCGGCGACCTGCTGCACGGCGCGCTGCGCTTCAGCGACCATCCGCGGGCGCGCATCCTGTCGATCGACACGGAGCACGCCGCCGCCATGCCGGGTGTGGTTCGCGTGCTGCTGGCCGCTGACGTGCCCGGCGACCGCTGCACAGGTCTGATCGAGCGCGACTGGCCGCTGCTCGTGGCGACGGGCGAGACTACGCGCTGCGTGGGCGACGTGCTCGCGCTGGTGGTCGCCACCGACCGCGCGCAGGCCCGCGCTGCCGCCGCGGCGATCGAGGTCGCTTACGAAGTGCTCGAACCCGTGAGCGATCCCGCGGCGGCCCTCGCGACCGCGGTCCATCTGCACCCGGGCGGCAACCTGCTCGAGGAGAGCGTCGTGCGCCGGGGCGGCGACATCGACGCGGCCCTCGCCGCCTCGGTGTTCGTGACGAGCGGCAACTTCACTACCCAGCGCATCGAGCACGCGTTCCTGGAAGTCGAGGCGGCGCTCGGCCGGCCGTGGGGAGACAGCGGAGTCGAGGTCTTCTCCGGCGGCCAGGGCGTCTACGTGGACCGCCGGCAGATCGCCTCGCTGCTGGCGCTGCGCGAGCGCGACGTGAAGGTGACCCAGGTCGCGGCCGGCGGCGCGTTCGGCGGCAAGGAAGACCTCTCGGTACAGGGTCACGCCGCCCTCGCCGCGCACCTGCTGCGCCGGCCCGTCAAGGTCAAGCTCGACCGGGCCGAATCGATCCGCCTGCATCCGAAGCGGCACCCGCTGGTGCTCGACTACACCGTCGGCTGCGACAAGCACGGCCTCTTGACCGCGGTCCGCGCGCGCATCCTCGGCGACACCGGCGCTTACGCCTCGGTCGGCGGCAAGGTGCTCGAGCGCGCCGCCGGTCACGCCACCGGCGCCTACCACGTGCCCTGCGTCGACGTAGTAGCTCAAGCGGTCTACACCAATAACCTACCCTGCGGCGCCATGCGCGGCTTCGGCGTGCCGCAGGCCACCTTCGCCCTGGAGAGTTGCCTCGACGACCTCTGCGCCCAGGGCGGCTTCGACCGCTGGCAGTTTCGCTACGACAACGCGCTCGCCGACGGGCGCATGACCGCCACGGGCCAGGTGCTGGCCGAGGGCGTCGGCGTGCGCGCCACGCTGCTCGCGGTCAAGGACGCGTACACGCGCGCGCGCTGGTGCGGTTTGGCCTGCGGGCTGAAGAACTGCGGCATTGGCAACGGACAGGCCGACTGGTGCGAGGTCGAGATCGAAATCGCCGCGCCGGAGCGGGTGATCGTCAAGCACGGCTGGACCGAGATGGGCCAGGGCGTGCACACGGTGGCCCGGCAGGTGCTCGCCGAGGCCGCCGGCCTCGATCCCGCCCGCATCGAGGTCGTCGTGTGCACCGCCGACGACGCCGAGGCGGGCATGACCACGTCGAGCCGCGGGACCTCGCTGGTGGGCAACGCGCTGATCGTGGCGGCCGCCGATCTGTGGCGCGACATCGTCGACGGCGGCCTGACCACGCCCGGCGCCCTGCCCGACCTCGCGCCGCTGGTCGGCCGCCGCTACCGCGGCCGCTGGAGCTTCGACCGCTCGACGGCGCCGGGCGCGCCGGGCGAGATCGTCACGCACTACTCGTACAGCTACGCCACGCAGCTCGTGATCCTCGACGACCGCGGCGAGATTGCGCGTGTGATCGCCGCGCACGACGCGGGCTGCGTGATCAACCCGGCGCTGTTTCGCGGGCAGATCCAGGGTTCGGTCCACATGGGGCTGGGCTATGCCCTGAGCGAAAACCTGCCGCAGCAGGCGAGCGGCCTGCCGCCTTCGCGCCTGCAGGACCTCGGCCTGTTGCCCATGGACCAAACGCCGCCGGTCGACGTCATCGCCGTCGAGGTGCCCGATCCGCTGGGGCCTTACGGCGCCAAGGGTGTGGGCGAGGTCGGCATGGTGCCCACGGCGGCGGCCGTGGCCGCGGCGCTGCGCTGCTACGACGGCCGGCAACGCTGCGAACTGCCGCTGGCGGGACCTGCCACAACGACGAGGACACCATGACCCTCTTTCTGCGCGACGTGACCTTCTACGACTGGCGCACCGAACGCTTGCTGCGGGGCGACCTGCTGGTCGACAACGGCTCGCACGGCAGCCTGCGCCCGACCGCCGAGCCGCCGCCCGCCGGCGCCACGGTGATCGACGGCGGCGGCCGCCTCGCCATGGAAGGCCTGACCTGCGGGCACCACCATCTCTACTCGGCGCTGGCGCGCGGCATGCCGGCGCCCCCGCGCGCGCCGCGCAACTTCGCCGAGGTCCTCGCCGGCGTCTGGTGGCGCCTGGACCGCTGCCTCGACCTCGAGATGGTGCGCGCCTCGGCCCTGGCCGCGGCCGTCGACTGCCTGCGCTGCGGCGTGACGCGCGTGATCGACCATCACGCCTCGCCCAACGCGAGCACGGGATCGTTGCCGGCGATCGCCGCCGCGCTGGAAGAGGTCGGTCTGTCGCACGTGCTCTGCTACGAGCTGTCCGACCGCGACGGTCCGGACGCGGCGGCGGCCGGACTCGACGAGACCGCGGCCTATCTCGCGTCGGGACGCCCCGGGCTGGTCGGCCTGCACGCGTCGTTCACCGTGGGCGACGAATTGCTCGCGGCGGCTGTGGCGCTGGCCGCCAAGCATCGCGTGGGGCTGCACCTGCACGTGGCCGAGGACGTCGTCGACCAGGAGCGCTGCCTGGCCGATCACGGCCGGCGCGTGGTCGAGCGTTTGGCCGAGCGCGGCGTGCTCGAGCAACGGGGCAGCCTGCTGGTGCATTGCCTGCATCTGTCGCCGGACGAACGCGAGTTGGTGCGCCGGTCCGGCGCGTGGGTCGTGCACAATCCCGAGAGCAATCAGAACAACGGCGTCGGCGCGCTGCACTGGGACGGC
>Ga0334884_1004382_pt1 | contig 14631 bp, 7 predicted proteins | sample GraSluR1_MG_7_FD_207215 | JGI IMG/M metagenome (GOLD analysis project Ga0334884, IMG submission 207215) | Sludge microbial communities from methane-producing bioreactor in Wageningen University, Netherlands - Granular Sludge_12_05 R1 | ecosystem: Engineered > Bioreactor > Anaerobic > Unclassified...
GTCACTATACCTTTTATCATTATGGATGGAGGGATTTGCCTATAAAACAAAAATGAACTGGTGGATCTTTGCCTCTGCAGGACTAACGGCAATCTTTATAGCTCTTCTTACAGTGAGCTGGAAGAGCTGGAGGGCAGCCACGAAGAATCCGGTGGAAGCGCTCAGGTATGAATAATTACGTTAAAATGATTATAATGAAGTGTTTTAATAATGATGTGATATGATATACATTTTTAAAACAATGGTCAGGAATTTCATCCGGAAGCCGGTTACCAATCTGATCAATCTTTTTGGTTTAGCTGTAAGCATGACGTTGGTAATCATCATCTCCGTCTATTGTTATAGTGAGCTTACTACTGACAATTATCACTTAAACGGAGACCGTGTTTATTTATATGGTTTGTCAGAGGACCGGATCTATACTCCGGGGGTTCTTAAAGAACATATTGACATGAATATTCCCGGGGTGGAATCAACCGTGAGGATAAGCGGAACATGGGAAGTTCCGGTATTCCAGGCAGAAAACAATGAGCCTTTCACGTCCGATCTGATATATGCCGATGAAGATTTCTTTAAACTATTTACCTATACTTTTATTGAGGGAGTCCCTGAGACTGCATTAAAAGAACCTATGGCGGTTGTAATAACAAAAAGATTGTCGGAAAAGCTTTTCGGCAAGGAAGAAGCTATGGGCAAAATGATTAAACTTAACAACAATCATAGCCTTACAGTGAGAGCTGTAATTGAAGAGCCGAAAGCCAATTCCTGTCTTTCGTTCAGCGCAGTTACATCAATAGCAACCCGTAAAATCGTTCAGTATGAACCCGGGGAATATACTGAATGGGGGTGGCATGATTTCCAGACGTTTCTCCTTTTGAAAGAAGGAATGAATCCTGTTGAGACAGGGAGGAAAATCCTGTCTCTTTTTCCGGAAAATGACCGGGAGACTTTTAAAGATACAGGCCTGACTCCATTGAAAAAAATCTACTTTTCAGATTTTACTTTTTACGGAAGCAATTATCTTTTATCCGGGGATAAAAAGAAAGTTCTGATACTGGTCCTGGTAGCCATATTGGTAATGATAATTGCCCTCGTTAATTTCATCAATATTTCATCCTTTCAATGGCGGGAAAAAATAAAGCAGACCGGGATCATGAAGGTTTTCGGAGCCAGACAGTTACAAATACTTCGTGATGTGCTTGCCGAGTCTTTCATTTTCTTTCTGGCGGCACTGATTATTGCTGTCGAAATTGTCAATGCAATAAGTCCCATTATCTTTAACTATACCGGGATTCACTATAATCAGAGACTGACTTTTTCTGCCGGTTTTATAATAGTATCTCTGGCAGCAATCCTTTTGTTAACCATACTTTTCAGCATTATTCCTGCATTGAGGATCTCTTCATCCAGGGTGGTGGACAATCTGAAGAAAACGGTAAAATCCGACCAGACAAGCTTCTCCCTAAGTAGTGTTTTTGTAACATTCCAGTTTATCATTGCTATCGTGCTTATTGCATTTACAGTACTGATCCAGAAACAGGTAAGGTTTGGAAGTAACAAACTTGGTTTTAACAAAAAGAATATCTTAGGCATTGAAATGACAGAGCAACTGACCCAGAAGAAAGAAGTACTTAAAAGCCTTCTTACAGGAATACCGGGAATCAACGAAGTTGCATTTACTCAGTACTACCCGGGAAAAGACATCTCACAGTGGAGAACTCAGATTGAAATAAATGGTGAAACAAAACAACTGAATTTCCATACATTCAGTGCTGATGCACCTGTCCTTGAGATGATGGGATTACAATTAGTCACTGGTCGGTTTTATTCTGACGACCTTCCTTCAGATAAAGGGAAAGTTGTGGTGAACGAAACATTCCTTAGTGAACATAATATTCTTAATCCTATTGGAAGCAGGATCAGTATGGGTAAGCGTAGTTGGGAGATTCTAGGTATTGTAAAAGATTTTCATTTCAAGCCTGTAAACCAGCCCATTGCATCTCTTGTAATGAGGAATGATTCTTATGCTTCTGTTTGTCTGGTTAATATTCAGGAAGATGATTCTAAGGCATACCTTAATATATTGGATAAGATAAGGGAAACGGCTTCTGAGCTGTCGCCATCTTTTCCCGTTGAAGTAAGTTTTTTTGATCAGGCAGTACAGAATATGTATCAATCTGAGCTCCGGTTTCGTCGAATATTCTCCATATTGGCAGGATGTGCTTTGATAATTTGCAGTCTTGGTATTCTGGCCATTTCACTCTTTGCCTGCCAGCGGCGTGTAAAGGAGGTGGGAATCCGTAAAGTAAACGGGGCAATGATTTCTGAAATACTGGTGATGCTGAATAGAGATTTTGTAAAATGGGTGTTGTTAGCTTTTGCCATTTCTATACCTATTACCTGGTATGTAATACATAAATGGCTTGAAAACTTCGCGTATAAAACTGAAATCAGCTGGTGGATATTTGCTCTGGCAGGATTGATAGCGCTGGGAGTGGCGCTTCTGACTGTCAGCTGGCAGAGCTGGAGGGCAGCGGCAAGAAATCCGGTGGACTCCCTGCGTTATGAATGACCCCAACCCCCCAGGCGAGAGCAGCAACATGAAATCCGCCTGAGACATAAAGCTATAAGAGATTAATAACAGTAACACTGATACATTAAATGCAATTAATTCAGATTTTCAGAAGTCTTCTCAGAGACAGGTTAAACACAATTGTAATTATAGTAAGTCTTGCAGTCGGGTTTGCCAGTGTTAACCTGGTAATAATTTTCCTCAGCCGTGAACTGGGAACGGATAATTTTCAAAGATATAAGGACAGAATATATGCTCTCAAATGTGATGATCCCTGGTCTCCGGGATCCAGGATGTATCATTGCCGCTTTGGATCAGCAGAATACATGAAGAACAATTTTACCGGAGTAGAGGATCTGTGCCGTATAAATAATGCAGGTACGCAGAAAATAACTGCCGGTAATGAAGATTATTTTGACAGGCCGGCCATTATTGCTGCTTCAGAAAATTTTTTCAGATTCTTCTCTTACAAACTTTCAGACGGTAACCCGGAAACAGTATTGGAAACAGGCAGCGATCTTGTAATATCCGGCGATCTGGCCAGGAAATATTTTGGATCAGATAATCCGATGGGTAAGACGATAACCCTGATTAATGGTGACCGGCATGAAGAAATGGTGATCAAAGGTATTTTTCATAAGCCATTTGAAAATACCCAGATTAATTTTGAAATGGTTCGCCTGATAGGTGAGACCGACAGCCGCTGTTATCTGAGATTGGCTGAGAATGCAGATCCGGAAGAGGTGGAAAAAATTTTTGAAGAAGAGAAGGAATCTATCCCGGTTATACACACCGGGACGCCGGGTCGTTATTACCTTGAACCACTTATAAAAGCGTATTTCAATACCGCCCGAAGGACATCCGTGGAAATAAGCCGGGATAAAAGAGATCTCTGGATAGCATTTTTAACAAGCCTTATTATTCTCGGTGTGGCAGTTTTCAATTACCTGGGCATACTGACAAACAGATATTGCAGGAAGGTTAAAGAGTATTACATAAGGCGGATAAACGGAGGCTCCCTGTTTAATCTTGTTGCCCGTTTTACGCTTGAAAACTCATTTGTTATTCTGGTCTCATTCCTGATAAGTATATTTTTAATGCTTGATATTTTACCTTTCTTTAACAGCCTGACAGGCAGCGACCTGGACAAGCGATTTATTTTAAGTCCGGGACAATTGTCAATACTGGCAGTTACACCTTTATTATTAATGATAATTACATTTCTGTACTCTTTTTACCTTATTCATTCCAATCTTGACCTTCATCTTATAAAAACAGGACAGGATTTATCTGTCAGGAGTATTCGGATCCCTGCTTTTAACATATTTCAGCTCTCAGGTTCAATCGCTCTTATTATATGTTCAATGATAATCATCAGGCAAATGTCCTATATCTCTGATAAACCCATAGGTCTTGACAAAAATGTAATAGAATTGAAAATACCTGCCCGGCATAAAGAAAAAGCCGGAGCCATCAGGGATGAATTGCTTAAGTACAGTGCCGTTAAAAATGTATCTGTTGTTGGAGCTTCTCCGGTTCTTGAACATTTTCTTGTTGCTCTGAAATACCAGGATAATGGGATTGAACAACAATATTCCCCTGCCGGATTCAATGGTGATGAGAATTATCTTGATGTTCTTGGTATAGAGCTCGTTGCCGGCACAGGTTTTTCGGAAGCATACTCATCCAATACAAAAAAATGCCTGATTAACGAATCTTTTGCGAAACAATTTCCTGACCGGGATTTAATTGGAAAGGGAATACCCGGGATGGAAGAAATGATCATTACAGGAATAGTTAAAGATTTTCATTATTCAGGTTTACAGTCGAAGGTGGAACCCGCCTTTATTTCATTTACTGATCGGGGCGGGCATCTGCTTGTGAAAGCAACTGAAAGCCAGACACAGGCTGTGATGGATATTATTCCCAATGTATGGCAGGAATTTGTTCCTGATTACCCTGTAAATCTGGAATCGGTAGGAGACCGCTTTGAATGGTTTCACAGAAAGAATAAGAATTTTATAAAATATATCGGATCGTGTGCATTAATAAGCCTGTTCCTGTCTGTGATCGGTGTTTTTGCCATTTCATACCAGAAAACACAGTACAGAACAAAAGAAATCGGTATACGAAAAATTAACGGTGCGAATGTAATCGGAATATTATCATTATTGAACAGGGATTTTCTGAAATGGACGATTATTGCATTTGTAATTGCTGCTCCTGTTGCCTGGTTTGCAATGTATAAATGGCTTGAGAACTATGCCTACCGAACAGAATTGAAATGGTGGTTCTTTTTTCTTTCCGGGATAATTGTCCTTGGAATCACTCTGTTGACAGTATCAATCCAGTCGCTCGTTGTGGCAACCAAAAATCCCGTCGAAAGTCTCAGGTATGAATAGACCTGGAATTATCTGACTATAATAAATTATATAATTATGTTTTTTCACAACATCAAACTGACACTAAGAAAACTGAAATCGAATAAATTGTATTCTTCTTTGAATATAATCGGTTTTGCAATAGGATTTGCAGTTATATTAATAATTGCATTGTTCATCTATACTGAAAAGACCGTGGACCGTAACTTCAGGGGGTACAAATCGATTTACCGCCTGGTTGCCACAGATGGTAATGACTGCTCAATAAGGTTTGAGATTGCCCGGAATCTCATGGAACAATACCCTGAAGTGGAACTTGCCACTCCGGCTCAGTATCTGACCGGATACTCATTTAATGTAGGCTGTGAAGGCGAGTTTGCCATTCTGACTGATCTGATATCGACCGATAACAGGTTCTTCAAAATATTTGATCTGAACCTGATCGAGGGATTCTCAGAGGAGCCGTTTTCAGAAAGAAATGCCGCAGTAATCTCAAAAAGACTGGCTGGTTTGCTTTTTGGTGAATCAAGTCCTCTTGGCAGAACAATTGATGTCGGAGGTTTTATGAAAACACGAATCACAGGAGTGGTAGATGATTTCCCGGCAAATACCAGTTTCTCTTCAGATCTCTATCTCAATATCGGGGATGAGAAGCTCCGGATTATGCAGAGCGGAAATAACGGCGTTATGTGGAATCCTGCTTATATCTTCATCCGGCTGGCAGAAGGATTTGAGGGAGCACTCCTTAATAATAAACTGTCACAGGCCGAGATCATGCTCACTCACCAGGAAGGGACCACCTGGCTTCAGCCTCTGAAAGACATTTACTTTGATGATCAGATAAAGAATAATGTGAATCGCACCGCTAACACCCCGATGATATTCCTGTTTGCTGCAATTGCATTTATGATCCTCTTCCTCTCAGTAGCCAACCATGTAAATTTTTCTATCTCGCTTCAGTTCTCGAGGCTTAAGGAAACAGGAATAAAGAAATCATTCGGTGCAGGTACCAGACATCTGATATTCTTCCACCTGTATGAAAACCTGGCAGGATTGTTTCTTGCATTCCTTCTGGCAGTGGTTATCGTGATCGAAGTTTTACCCTTTGCCGGTAATTTGCTTGAGCGTAACCTGGATGTCATAGACCTCGCCAGATACCCTGTTAATGTCATGATACTGGCAATAATCTCCATCGTGACACTGTTAACTTCAATAGTACCGGTATATCTGACCGGAAAATTCGATATTTACCGTTTCATGGCGGGTGGCCAGGTGGTAAGAAGGAAAGGTGGCACATTGTACAGGATACTTTCCGTATTCCAGGCGACAGTTTCCGTGATATTAATTATCTGCCTGATTACTATATATAAACAACTGTCTTACGTAAAACATACCGATATTGGTTTTGACAGGGAACATCTTATCAGGCTTAACCTTCCCGGTAATTTTGAAAAAGGAGATATTCTCAAGCAGGAGTTCAGCCGTTTGCCTTTCGTAAGGAGTGCAACGCTCAGTCTTGGAGTCCCGGGCATGATTAACTCAAGAGCTGGCAGCGGAGAGCCTGATAACCAGTTCTGGTTCAACTGTATCGAGGTGGATGAGGATTTTATTCCCACTTTCGGCCTCAGAATCCTTGCCGGAAGAAATTTCAGGAATGATGACCGGGATACCATCTGTATCATCAACGAAGCCGCGTTAAAACAATATGGCTGGGAGGATATTGAAAACAAAAAATTCAGGAATTACGGACTGGACATTGTTGGTGTTGTGAATGATTTTCACATTTCATCTTTTCACGATAAGATAGAACCGGCTGTCCTGATTTTCAAGAACAGGTTCCGCAATGTGCTGTCCCTGAGACTTACGCCGGGGAATACATCTGATCAGATTGCAAGCCTGAATGAAACCTGGATCCGGCTAATGCCAGATAATAAGTTTGACTTCGTCTTCTATGATGATTTCTTCAATTCGCTGTATAAAAAGGAAGAGAAAGAAGCCTCGGCGATCACAATATTTTCAGTCCTGGCCCTGATCATTACACTGATGGGCATGATAGGGCTGATCTTCCAGTCGTGCCTGAGGAGATCGAAGGAGATAGGCATCAGGAAAATAAATGGTGCAAGTGTACTTTCGGTCATGATGATACTGAACCGCGAGCTCATTCTTATGACAGGTGTTGCATTCATTATTGCGGTACCGGTATCCTGGTACGCCATGGTGAGATGGCTTCAGAATTTTGCTTACAGAACAGAACTGAGCTGGTGGATACCAGTTGCCGGCGGACTAATAGTCCTTGGAATTTCAGCAATTACCCTGAGCTGGCAAAGCTGGAGAGCTGCAACGAGGAACCCTGTTGAAGCATTGAGGTATGAATGAAGCAGGCCGGAAGATATTGAGAATAAGAAAAAGTAACGGGAAAGATTTCAGCAAAGGATAAATGAAGATTCTCAGAAGGATAAAACAGAACTGGAAGTGGTTTATAATTAATATTATAGGGCTAAGCACAGCGCTGACGTGCCTTCTCGTCATTTTTCGGTTTGTCAGGCATGAACTGAGCTACGATCGTTTTCATTCAAAGGCTGACAGGATTTGCCGTGTAACAACCGACAGCAACCGGGGGGCTGTCTCAATCCATCCGGCGCGCGTTTACGGAGACTGGCCGGTCAAACTCATGGACGAATACCCTGCTATTGAGAAGACAGTCAGGCTGGTGCCATACCGTAATGCCATAGTCAGGATCGACGACCAGAAATTCTATTCACAAAGTGCATTCATGACAGACAGTTCATTTTTTGATGTGTTTGATTTTAAAGTGCTGGCTGGAGATCGGGGAAAGGCATTTACGCGCCCTGGAACCGCCTTTATCAGCCGGAGCCTCGCTGAAAAATATTTTGGCCACACAGATGTTATCGGCAGGGAGATAACTATTCTGCATCAACAGGATCCAAATCCTAAAGTCTGCTTCATTGAGGGTGTAACGGAAGATTTTCCGGTCAATTCACATTTTCATGCAGAAATACTTACATCATCCAGTTCATTCAGTAACCTCGGAGACAGAACAACCTGGGCATATACCTATTATCTTTTGAAGAGCGGGACCGATCCCACAGCCCTCCGAAAAACCATCCAGGCAAAGTGGGAGGAAGAGAATGAGACTGATGAGCCGACCAGGATCCTTCACCTTCAGAAACTCACAGATATCCATCTGTTCAGTCAGAAGACCCGCGAGATCGAAAAGAACGGAAATATCCGGTCGGTCATTCTGCTGATGACCGGAGGGGTTATAATAATTATCATCGCGCTGGTGAATTTCATCAATATGAGCCGGGTTCAGTTTATTGCAGGTATTAAATCCATCAGGCTTAAACTGATCCACGGAGCCTCTAAAATGACCATTGCCCTTGCGATAGCAGCAGATTCTTTATTGATCTCAGTCCCTTCTGCAGTGATAGCCCTGGATCTTGCCTCAATGCTGAAGGACTTAACGGGAATAGTTATCCCCGATTCCATACATATAGTTGATTTAGTTCTTATCGTTGGCGTCTTCATTATTGTGATTGCCTTTTTTGCCGTTTTCCCGTTACTTAATACAAGGATCATCACCGGGATACAGACTACCCCCGTGGATAAAAGGCTTTACACGTTTCCACTCGTTATCCAGTTTACCCTTGCCATGACAGCCATTACAGGCACCCTGGTACTGAACAGGCAGATGGACTTTATCAGTGCAAGTCACCCGGCATCACAAAATGCCGGGTTGATAGTGATTAACGATAATCCATGGGAAGTGGTGCAGAATTACGAACTTCTTAAATTTGAATTACTCAAGACTCCGCTCATAACTGGTATTACAGCTGCAATGGAAGGACCCGGGGGAGAAATTCTGGATAACGTTGAATTTGAGATGGAGGGAATTGATAAAGAAGAGGGCAACGCAATCAGTATATTCACTATCGACACCAACTTTTTCAGCTTCTTTGGAATAGAACCTTTGGCCGGCAGTATGAGTCCTGGATATACCCCTTCCCGTCAATGGGAAGCTGATGCAGTTGAGTTAAGTAATCTCAGGGTAAACACAGATCCTGATAAGGAGAAAATAGCTGAATACGAAAGGAAAATCGGGGAGTATCGCGAAAAATATTTTCTTAATCAGAGTGCTCTGAAATTGCTTGGTATCACCAATCCCGACGAGGTTGTGGGAAAGCGGTTCCGCATCAATTTCTTTTTACCTGACCTCTTTCCTGAAGGTGAGATTATGGGTGTGGTTCCCGATTTTCATTATACCAATCTTCATAATAAAGAAAGGCCTCTGGTCATAGTCCCAAGGAAGATGTTCAATTACAACTTCATAATAGGTTTAAGTCCTGAACATCCTGGCAGGGCAATAGCAGCCGTTGATGAGGCATGGGGAAAAATTAATCCTGAGTTCCCTTTCAGGTATCAGTTCATTACCGATATATACCAGGATGTATACAGGGTTGAATATGCCCAGACCAGGGTTTTATCTCTGTTTGCACTTATTTCCGTTATCCTGTCAGCCCTGGGCATATTTGCATTGGCGGCATTCACTATCCAGCAGCGTGTTAAGGAGATAGGGATCAGGAAAGTAAACGGGGCACAGATCTCTGAAGTAATGTTACTGCTCAACAGGGATTTTATCAGGTGGATTGCTGTTGCATTTTTGATCGCAACTCCTGTGGCCTGGATTGTCATGCATAAATGGCTGGAGAATTTTGCCTATAAAACTGAACTGAATTGGTGGATCTTTGTCATGGCCGGGACACTGGCCATGTGTGTGGCATTGCTGACGGTCAGCTTGCAGACCTTTAAGGCGGCAAAGAGAAACCCGGTTGAAGCGCTAAGGTATGAATGACCTCCAACCCCCCGGGGGGCTAACATCCCAGCCACTGGAGGGTGGAAACTTGGCAGTTAATCCGATTTATCATACTTTTAGTTCCAAATTCTTTTTAATGAAGGTTTATAAATTCGGAGGAGCTTCAGTAAAGGATGCCGGCGGTATCCGTAATCTTGCTTCCATCCTCTACGGGGAGAAAGGAAATCTCGTAGTTGTTCTTTCAGCATTCGGCAAAACGACCAATGCACTTGAAAGAGTTCTTGAAGCCTGGCTGGCTAACGACAATGAGTACCTCAACCATCTTGAGAGGATCTACAATTATCATTTGTCAGTGGCCCGGGACCTGTTTCCGGAAGGGGATACCGTTAAGGACAAAATAGAAGATTCATTTGAACTACTCCGTGAGTATCTATCAAAGCCCCTGAGAACAGATTATGATTTTGAATATGATCAGATAGTCTCTTTCGGGGAATTATGGTCAACCGTGATTGTGGCGGAATACCTTACAAAATGCGGACTGGAGGTAAAATTGACAGACATCAGGAAGAGCCTTGTTACCGACAAAAGGTACAGGGATGCAAATATTCTGTGGGATGAGAGCCTGCCACGGATAAAATCTGTTTTTGATTTTTCCGGATCACCCCTATATGTAACCCAGGGTTTTATAGGCGGAACCCCCGACGGATATTCAACAACCCTTGGCAGGGAAGGATCAGATTATACGGCTGCAATTATTGGCAATATGCTTGATACCGAAAGTGTTACAGTCTGGAAGGATGTGCCGGGTCTCCTGAATGCCGACCCCGTCTGGATGAGTGACCTGCTGAAGCTTGATGAGGTATCTTACCGGGAAGCAGTTGAAATGACCTTCTCCGGCGCTAAAGTTATTCACCCCAAAACGATCAAACCGCTTCACAATAAGAATATTCCCCTCTATGTTAAGTCTTTTCTTGCCCCTGATGAAAGAGGAACACTTGTTTCTGCTGATCCGGTTCTGAAAAAAATTGTTCCTGTATTCGTTCGCAAGGAAAACCAGATTCTTATATCTTTTCTTCCGAACGATTTCTCTTTTGTGATGGGCGATAACCTTAGCCGGATTTTCAGGATATTTACTGATCATGGAATAAAAGTCAATCTTGTTGAGGCAAGTGCAGTCAGCATAGATGTATGTGTTGATGCTGATAAAGCCAGGATCGGTTCACTGCTTGAAAACCTGAAGCATGAATTCTCGGCAGTATATAACGATAACGTGGAAATACTATCGATAAGGCACTATAACGACGGGGCTATAAGCCGTATTACCGCCGGACGTGAAATATTACTCGAACAGAAAACCCGCAACACCGTTCGGTTTGTAGTAAGGAAGGCGTAACTACTCATCACTCACCGCTCATCGCTCAAACAAAAGTCTCTCCCCCCGGTAGTCATCATTGATCACCCCGTTTTCATAAACGATATTACCGTTAACGATGGTCATGACAACTTTTGATCTGAAGGTTGTCCCCTCAAAAGGTGACCAACCGCACTTATATAATATATTATCCTTCGATACTGTCCACGGATCATCCGGGTTTACAAGGCAGAGGTCGGCCTTGTAGCCTTCCCTTATAAAACCTCTTTTCCTTATACCAAACAGGATTGCAGGATTGTGACACATTTTTCCGACTATCATCTCAGGACTGAATATCTTCCTGTGCCATAGTTCCAGCATTGTAACAAGTGAATGTTGTACCATTGGGCCTCCTGAGGGAGCCTTGAAATAGGTTTGCGATTTTTCGGCAATGGTATGAGGTGCATGATCGGTGGCTATAATGTCAATCAGGCCGTTATTGACTGCCTTTAAAAGGGCATCTCTGTCGAACCTGGTCTTTATTGCGGGATTCCATTTGATATTTGTGCCGAGCCTGTTGTAATCTTCATCATCGAACCAGAGGTGGTGAATGCAGACCTCGCCTGTGATCCTTTTCTCCTGCAGTGGTATCTCATTTGTGAAAAGCTTCATCTCATCTGCCGTGGAGAGGTGAAGTATATGAAGCCGGGTGTTATACTTTTCTGCAAGTCTCACGGCAAGGGAGGATGAAGCAAAACATGCTTCACGGCTACGGATGAGGGGATGCTCCCTTACCGGCACCTCCTCTCCGTATTTTTCCCGGTATAATGCGCTGTTCTTCCTTATTATCTTTTCGTCCTCGCAGTGGGTGGCCAGAGGCATGGTTACATTACTGAAAAGCGCCCCGAGTGCATTCTCGTCATCAACAAGCATATCACCTGTTGAAGCTCCCATGAAAACCTTTACACCGCATACTTCAGAAGGATCTGTTTTCATGATCTCGCCGAGATTATTGTTTGTCGCCCCGATGTAGAATGAGTAGTTGATCAGCGATCTCTCCGAGCCAATTGAATATTTCTGGTCCAGTGCCTTAAGGGTAACTGTCTGGGGAATTGTATTGGGCATCTCCATGAAGGAAGTTATCCCTCCTGCTGCTGCTGCCCTGCTTTCGGTCAGGATATCCCCCTTATGTGTCAGGCCCGGCTCCCTGAAATGGACCTGGTCATCAATAATTCCGGGGAGCAGCAGCAGCTCTGTTGCATCAATGATCTTACCTGCCTGTTCAGGTTCAATGATTCCGGGTGGTGCGACAGCTGAGATAAGGTCATCTATTATAAGCAGGTCTCCCTTAAAAGAGAGGCCTTCGTTAATGATAGTGGCATTTATAATCAGCAATTTGCCCATAAACTGAAAAATTCAATTTAAAGAATCTTATTTTCCTGTTTCGTCCCGGGCAGGGGAGCTTGTCCAGCTACCCGGTGTTTTGACCCCTTTCCCCTGAGGGAGATAGTGATCTGAGCCCCCCTTTAGGGGGGTTGGGGGGTTATACTTAATAAAAAAGCTCCTGATCTTCATCCTCAGGACACTCCACAATGCTTCGTTAAATATGCCTCCCGACATTTTTGACATGCCCAGTTTACGGTCAGTGAATATTATGGGTATCTCAACAATATTATATCCGAGTTTCCAGGCGGTGAATTTCATTTCGATCTGAAAGCTGTAGCCTACCGACCTGATATGCAATGGCTTGATATTCTCCAGGACAATTTTTTTATAGCAAATAAATCCGGCAGTTGTATCCATAATTTTCATACCTGTGACCATCCTTACATATACAGATGCAAAATAGGAGATCATTACTCTCGAGAGTGGCCAGTTAACGACATTTACTCCGCTGATATATCTTGATCCTATAGCCACATCGGCGCCATCCTCGGCACATGCCTTGTATAGTCTGACTAGATCATCAGGGTTATGTGAGAAGTCGGCATCCATTTCGCAAATTAAGTCGTAACCTTTATCCAGTGCCCACTGGAAGCCCGTGATATATGCGGTTCCCAATCCTAGCTTATCCGGCCTTTCGATCAGGTGCACATTAGGGAACATGGGCCGGAGGTTTTGAACTATCTGTCCGGTACCGTCGGGCGAATTATCATCGATGACCAGTATGTCAAACGGCACCTGCAGTGCAGATATGGCTTTAATTATCTCTTCAATATTCTCCTTCTCCTTATAGGTAGGAATTATGACTACATTTGGCATATCCGGTAAATAAACACGAAAGTAATCTTTTTCATTTGACAGCCAATATGTACCGGAGTTTATTTCCCCACATCCGGAAAATATTTATTATTTTCTTTGCCGGAAATTTTTGAAGCATTATCTTTGTCGTCCCCAAAGCAGGGGATTACTCCGCTGTCAGGAGGCAGTAAGGCGAGACAAGTTCTTTGAAATGATGGAGCAACACCAGGTAAAGGATTACGATCTCTTCTGAAAATACAGGTTGGGAAGCAACAAGGGGGAGTAATACAATGGTGCCTGCTTCATTAAAATCCCCAGTCCCGTAGCTCAGTTGGTTAGAGCGCTACACTGATAATGTAGAGGTCCGCGGTTCAACTCCGCGCGGGACTACTGCGGGCGCCGTAGCCTTGCTTTGCCAACCGTAGCTCTGCGAAGGTTGGGCGAAGGCGACCTGTTCCAAAGAAGCAGAATAGCTTAATAGACGGATAATCCGCCTTCGCTAAAGCTTCGGCGGACAAGGGGGAATTAGCTCAGTTGGCCAGAGCATCTGCCTTGCACGCAGAGGGTCAAGGGTTCGAATCCCTTATTCTCCACCTCCGCCCTCCGTCGCTTTAGCGAAGGGGGGCTTTTCTTTTTTATTTGAGTCTATCTTTCGCTAAGCCTGACTCGGGCTACGGTGGACACAGTCCACTACTAATAATATGCTCTCAAAAGCGGGATACCAAAAAAGGAACTGTTTGCCGGCAGGCAAACGGCAGCGATTGTCTGCAGGACGGGCCCCTTGGGATCAACGAAGTTAATTCTGTTTCTGTGATTATACCCATGTGGTGAATAATCTGGGGTGGAAACAGGTTACATTGTAGATATCATGATAGTTAGGGATTTTGAGGGCACTTCGCTTATTATTATTTTGATTGGATACCACAAAAAACAGAATAAATTATTTGGAGAATAAAATATCTTGTAATATATTTGCACCCGCTTTGAAGGCATAGAGTTAATTGAAGGGGTAAAAAGAGATAGGATTCCGGTTTGGTGAAGCAGGGAATTGAGGTTGAAAAAGCCGGAAGAAATATCTCGATTTTTTTGGATAGAAGTAAAGAAATGATTAACTTTAATGCCCCAAAAAATTTTAAGGGGAAAATCTTTCCCGGGGGAGAATAAGATGGAGAGGCGCGAATGCGCTGCAGGAGGGAAGATTTGACGATGTTCTTTGAAATGATGAAGTAGCACCCAGGCGAGACGTACGATC
>Ga0334884_1004386_pt1 | contig 14627 bp, 14 predicted proteins | sample GraSluR1_MG_7_FD_207215 | JGI IMG/M metagenome (GOLD analysis project Ga0334884, IMG submission 207215) | Sludge microbial communities from methane-producing bioreactor in Wageningen University, Netherlands - Granular Sludge_12_05 R1 | ecosystem: Engineered > Bioreactor > Anaerobic >...
AGAAGACGATCGGCGAGCTCCTCCTGGAGCCGACGAGGATCTACATGGAGGCTCTGGCGGTCATCCAGAAGGCCAATGTCCACGGCATGGCCCACATCACCGGAAGCGGCCTATTGAAGCTCCACCGGATCAGCGGCTTCGGCTTTGAGATCGATGACCCCATCGAGCCCCAGCCGATATTCCGCTTCCTCCAGGAGGAGGGGGGGGTGGCCGAGGACGAGATGTACCGGACCTTCAACATGGGGATGGGCTGGGTCTTCGTCCTCTCCGAGGACGAGGTGGACACCGTCCTCAAAATGACCGACGGCAAGCTCGTCGGCGAGATCACCGATTCGGGCCTCTTGCTCGGGGATATGGAGCTGAAGTAGAGCGGAGAAAGAGAGAGAGCGTTATTGGGGTACAAGGGGCCGATATTCCAGATAGGAAGAGGGATCAGATTTCTAGATCCCTCCCCATCAAACCTTTGCCGATCTTCACCACCCCTCCACTTAATTCAATCTTCTAGCGGGATCTACGCCCCCATCTCCCGCAGAGCTTCAACCATCGAGCCCCGATGATCGCCTCGACGCCCAGCTCCTCGAGGGGGTCCATCCGCCGATTGAGGATCTCATCGTAGGACTCTCCCTCGCGGCCGAAGAGCCGGACCCCGTTTTTAACCCCCTCATCGACCTGGATGGCGGTGCTCGTCGAAGTACAAAGTTGGGACGGCGATCATCAAAGATTTCATCGAGGGGATATCTGGTCATGCCGAGGCTTTTGCCGGGGGCGATGCTTCTCCCAGCTTTGCCGACTTAAAAGGAGGTGGAGGAAAGATGAGAAGCTCCGAGGCGGCCTACGCGGCCCTCCCGCCCTTCTCCGCCGCCTCCTTGGCCATCGAGCCGAAGAGCTCCTCCAGCTTCCCCTTGATCTCCTTAATCGCCTCTATGCCGGGTCCGCCGACGTCCAGGGGCGACATTCCGGCGAGGTCCGCGTCCATCAGGCTTCTGTCGAAGGGGATCATCCCCAGGACGGGGACGTTCATCTCCGCCAGCTTCTCTCTTATCTTCGCCTGCTCCTCGGGGGCCTTGTTGATGACGGCCATCACCCTCTCGATCCCCAGGTCCTTGGCGAGCCTCTTGATCCTCTCCAGGGTCTCGACGGAGCGGAGCCCCGGCTCGACGACGGCGATCATGACGTCGACCCCCCTGGTCGTCCCGCGGCCGAGGTGCTCGATCCCCGCCTCCATGTCCAGGATCACCAGGTCCTTCTCCCGCAGGATGACGTGCCGGAGGAGGGCCCGGAGGAAGGCGGTCTCGGGGCACATGCAGCCGCTTCCGCCGGTGTCGATCGTCCCCATCACCGCCAGCTTCACCCCGTCGGGGCCGACGCAGCCGCACTTCTCGATGACGTCGTCTACTTTGGGGTTGAGCTTGAACATCCCGAACTCGGCGCTCGCCCTCTCCTGGACCATCTCCTTGTAGTCGGTGATGGGCCGCGGGTTCTTGGCGACCCCCAGGGCGGAGGCGAGGTTCATGTCGGGGTCTGCGTCTATCGCGATGACGTTGTACCCGTCCCGGGCGAAGAGCCGGGCGAGGGTTCCGGCGAGGGTGGTCTTCCCGACGCCCCCCTTTCCAGTGATGGCTATCTTGATGGTAAAACCTCCAGGACTTCATCTCCGATCTTCAGGTATATATGGTAAGATCGGAGTTTATATCGCTTCTGGAGAAGCCTGGGGACGGAGGCGGCAAGGAGATGGCGGAGAAGAGGGGAAAGACGGAGAGGACGGAAAAGGGCGCGAGGAGAGGGGGGGTCGAGGTGGGGAGAGAGACGGCCGGATGCCGGGGAGGGGAGGAGGAACGCCGGAGCTGTAAGGGCCGGGGCCTCCCGCCCCATCCCCGGCCCGGGAAGGGGCCCAGTCCCAGACCGGCCCTCGGCCCCTTCGCCCCCGATCTTCTCCGCAAGAGGTACCTGCGACGGGACCTCTCCGGGGACGTCGCCGAGACGGCCGAGGAGATGTTCAGCCGGGTCGCCCGGACCGTCGCCCGGGCCGAGGGGAGGTTCGGCGGAGATGCCTCCGCCATGGCGGCGAGGTTTCGGGACCTCATGGCCGGCGGGCTCTTCCTCCCCAACTCTCCGACCCTGATGAACGCCGGCCTCTCCCTGGGGCAGCTCTCGGCCTGCTTCGTCCTCCCGGTGGAGGACTCCATGGACGGGATCTTCGGCGCCCTGAAGGAGATGGCGAAGATCCACCAGAGCGGCGGTGGGACGGGATTCTCCTTCTCGCGCCTCCGGCCGAAGGGCGACCCCGTCCGGGCTACGGGGGGCGTCGCCAGCGGCCCCGTCTCCTTCATGGAGGTCTTCGACGCCGCCACCGAGGTGATAAAGCAGGGGGGCCGCAGGCGCGGGGCGAATATGGCGGTCCTGCGGGCAGACCATCCCGACATCCTCGAGTTCGTCCGCGCCAAGGAGAGGGCGGGGAGGCTCCAGAACTTCAACCTCTCCGTCGGGATCACCGACGATCAGATGAGGAGGGCCCGGTGGGGGAGGGAGCTCGACCTCATAAACCCCCGGACCGGCCAGGTGGCGGAGAAGATCGACGCCTCCGGCCTCCTGCAGGAGGTGGCCGCCAGCGCCTGGAGGCGGGGGGACCCCGGGGTCCTCTTCCTCGACAGGATCAACGAGGCCCATCCTCTGCCGGGGACGATCGAGGCGACGAATCCCTGCGGCGAGCAGCCGCTCCTCCCCTACGAGTCCTGTAACCTCGGCTCGGTCAACCTCTCCCGCTTCGCCGGAGGGGGCGAGGTCGACTGGGAGGGCCTCGAAGGAACGGCCCGCCTCGCCATCCGCTTTTTGGACGACGTCATCGAGGTGAACCGATTCCCCCTCCGGCGGATCCGGGAGGAGACCCTGAAGAGCAGGAAGATAGGCCTCGGGGTGATGGGCTTTGCCGAGATGCTCATCGAGCTTGGGATATCCTACGCCTCAGAAGAGGCGGTCGGGATGGCGGAGGAGGCGATGAAATTCATCGCCGCCGTCGCCAGGGACGAGTCTCGCCTCCTCGGGGAGGAGCGCGGCTCCTTCCCCCTCCTGGAGGAGAGCAGCCTCGACTGGGACGCCATGAGAAACGCCACCGTCACCACGATCGCCCCGACGGGGTCGATCAGCCTCATCGCCGGGACGAGCCCCGGGATCGAGCCCTTATTCGGCCTATCCTACTCCCGGGACCTCCTCGGCGAAGAGATGGTGGCAATGAATCCCCTCTTCGAGAGTATGGCGATAGATAGTGGCCTCGGCGACGGCCTGATCCGCACCGTCGCGGCGCGGGGGACCCTGGATGGCGCCGAAGGCGTCCCCGAGGACCTGAAAGACTTATTCGTCACGGCGATGGAGGTCGCCCCCGCCCAGCACGTCAAGATCCAGGCGGCCTTCCAGAGGTTCACCGACAACGGCGTCTCGAAGACCGTCAACCTCCCCCCAGAGGCGACGGTCGAGGATGTCCTCAATATCTTCTCCCTCGCCTACGACCTCGGCTGTAAAGGGATCACCGTCTACCGGTACGGGTCGCGAGACCAGCTCCTCCACCTGGGGGAGGGGGGAAGGTCCAGGGCCAGGGCCGAGGCGGATACCGATCCCCGCGGCCTCGGCTGCCGGATCTGCGACTGAAGGGCGAGCCACCCCTGATCCCGGACTCCCGACCCCTCCTTCCCTCCCTCCCTTTCCCGCCAAGAGAGCCTCCGATAAGCCTTAAACCCCCGAAGATCCATCCTCCAGACATGAAGATCGGGATCGCCGACACGAACTTCGCCCGATACGATATGGCCAGGGCCGCCATCAAGGAGCTGAAGCGGGGCTGCTCCGCCGAGATCGTTCGCTATACCGTCCCCGGGGTCAAGGACCTCCCCGTCGCCTCCAAGATCCTGATCGAAGAAAGGGGCTGCGAGCTGGTGATGGCTCTGGGGATGCCGGGGCCCAAGCCGATCGACAAGACCTGCGCCCACGAGGCCTCGACGGGCCTCATAATGGCGCAGCTTATGACAAACACCCACATCCTCGAGGTCTTCGTCCACGAGGACGAGGCCGAATCCGAGAAAGAGCTCGCCCTCCTCGCCGAGCGGCGGACCCGGGAACACGCTGAGAACGCCATCAAGCTCCTCTACTATCCCGAGCGGCTCACCCGGGAGGCGGGGACCGGCCAGCGGGAGGGGTTCGAGGACGCGGGGCCTCTATGATTTTAAATATTATTCATCAAATATATAAAGCGCAAAGGAGATATGAAAATCGATATATATCCCCTGATTAGACCACTTTGTGAGAAACAAAATTGCGTACTCGGAGATGTATAAAACGTGCTTAGAATAAAATTAGTAAAATTCACTCATCCGCATTGGAAGAAGATTTAATTATTATTTAGTCTAAACTACTTTTAAGGAGATGATTGGAATGGCCAGCATTGAAGGTATCCGAATTCAGAACTACAAGGCGCTAAAGGATGTAACCTTAGGGAGAACCTTCGAGAGCCAAAATAAAGACCCTTTACCTAGGTTGATCACTATAATTGGACCTAATGGATGTGGTAAGTCATCTTTAATGGATGCGTTAGGCTTTATAGGTGATTGCTTGCATTTAGGGGTTGAAGAAGCCTGTGATAAGCCTCATCGGGGTGGATTTGAAAGATTACGTACAAGGGGTGTGGACGAACCAATAAAATTTGAGATATATTATCGGCAAGAAAAAAGAAGCCGGCCTATTAGTTATTCTTTGCATATTGATTTTGATAAAGATGCTAGACCATATGTCTCTTACGAACGTCTTCGACAACGCCGCAAAGGACAGTCTAAAGGACGGCCATATTCTTTTCTCGAAACCACAAATGGCAAAGGATACGCATGGGCTGGCGAGGCTACTGAGAAAGAGGAAGGCAATAGGAGAATTGATGTACAATTGGAGGACAATAGACTGTTAGGTATTACTACGCTTGGCAATCTAGCAGATCATCCACGAATTGTGGCGTTCCGAGAGTTTCTAGAAAGTTGGTATCTTTCTTATTTCATACCTGATCTGGCACGAGGAATGCCAATGTCTGGTGCACAAAAACATTTAAACCGGGCTGGAGATAATTTGGCAAATTACGTCCAGTTTATGGAACGAGAGCATCCGAGGAAATTTAAGGATGTTTTGGGGCGAATATCAAAAAAGATACCCGGAATTCAACAAATCACAGCAAAACGATCTGAAGACGGCCGGTTGCTACTTAATTTCAATGAAAGTGGATATGTAGATCCATTTTACCAGCAAGATATGTCAGACGGAACTTTGAAGATGTTTGCTTACTTAATACTTCTTGAAGATCCCAACCCTTCACCATTGATCGGAATCGAAGAGCCTGAAAATGGTTTGCATCACCAATTATTGGAGCCTCTCGCGATGGAAATGAAGAAATATTCGTATGACGAGAAAAATGGTCCACAAATCATTGTAACCACTCATTCTCCATTTTTTGTAGATGCTTTAACGCCATATGAAGTTTGGATCCTTGAAAAAGACACCAGCGGATTTAGTACCGCCACACGTGCTGCTGATATCTCATGTGTCAAAGAGATGCATGCTGAAGGAATTCCGATGGGTAGCTTGTGGTATAGCGATCATTTCGGAAAGGGTAATCCATGACATTTCTTGAGATACTTGTTGAAGGTGGATCGGATGTCCCAGCTGTAAAAGAGATATTAGAACGTCATTTTGGGTTACAAGAAGATTTGGACTTTCGGATCCACCCTCATAAAGGCAAAGGTAAACTCCCACAAAACCCGCTAGCAAGACCAAACCCCAGACATAGAGGTCTGCTCGATCAATTGCCCGCAAAACTTAGAAGTTACTCATACTTAACAGAAGAGTACTGTGTGGTTGTACTGGTTGATGCAGACAAGGACAATTGCAGAGAGTTGAAGTCGGATCTACTCAGGATCTATCAAGATATTCATCCACATGGACCGCGGGTTTTGTTTCGTATAGCTATAGAAGAAACTGAATCTTGGTTTATTGCAGATCAACGTGCTATAAAAGTAGCTTATCCTGGTGCGAAGGTAAACAAGATTCCAAATACCCCATATGACAGTATTATTGGTTCGTGGGAGTGTTTGGCAGATGTATTAGGCAAGGATCCAAGGAAATGCGTGGGTGAAGATAAAAAGGAGTGGGCATCCAAGATATCTCCCTATTTAGACCTTGATAGCCCAAATTCACCGAGTTTGAAAGCTTTTATTGATGGTATCGAACGGTTGCTTTCTATTGATAATGTAGTCGATAATTATTTTTTTTTAGCAATTTACGAAGCATTTTATGGATATCCTTCGTTTTGAATTAAATTGCATAATGGTGGGAAAAAAAACTATTTAACTCAAATCGCTAACCTCTAACCATCATTGTATATTATCGTACATGATTGGTACATAGATTTGCTTGAACCCAGTTGAACTTGCACCGACGCACTCAAACTCTCGCCATTCACCGACGCTCCAGCGGCCCTGATCTTCCTCGCGCCGCCGCACATAGCCCTTCCCGCCCCGATGATGCTCATCCTCGCGATCACCTTCTCTGCAATACCTTGATCCTCCTCGCCGTCTACCCGGAGGCCATCGTGATCCCCGGCCGATGGCTCCCCGATCCCCGCCAAGAGAATATACTTTGACCGCAGCCTTATGATAATATGGCCAGAGGAAGCTCGATTGTCGGCAGAAGCACCCGGAGGCCCCTTATATGCCCAAGCTGAAGATCCGGGGCGGGGACCTGGACCTGGTGGAGTACGAGTTCAGCCCCTTCACCCCCGGCGAGAAGATCAACGCCCTGGGGATCGAGCGCCGGACCCTCGCCCCCCGGGAGGGGAAGGTGAGGGTGACGGCGCCGGGGAGGATCCACCTCACCGTTTTGGACATGAACCGCTTTGCGCCGAACAGGCCCGGCGGCGGCGGGGTCGGCTTCGCCCTGCAGATTTACTGCTTCGCCGAGGTGGAGTGCACGCCCGGAAAGACCGAGATCGACTACTCCAGAGAGCCGATCGTCCGCCACTTCGTCGCCGTCTTCAAGGAGGCTACCGGCTACTCCGGCGGCTTTTTGATCAGGGTAAGGGATCACGACCAAAAGCACGTCGGCCTCGGCTCCACCGGCTCGGTTTTAGTGGCCCTGGCCAACGCCATGAACGAGGCCCTCGGGGGACCTCTGACAACGGGCGAGATCCGCCTCCTCATCGGGAACAACTACGTCGAGGAGACGGAGGACGGCCGGGTCACCCTGGGCTTCGAGACCGGGGTCGGCCCCGCCGCCGTCACCTACGGGGGGATGGCGGTGATGGGCGATGAATTGGCCCTCGCCTACCACCACCCCTTCGCCGAAGGAAAGAACGTCTTCGTCATCATCCCCGAGACGACCGTCTCCTCCTCGGGGAGGGCGGAGTTCGACCTCCTGATGAACCGGGCCCGTAACCTCGACTACCAGGACCGGGAGCTGAAGGCCTACTTCATCCTCATGGACCTGATCCCCGCCCTGGAGCGCCGCGACCTCAAGAAGATCGGGGAGGTCATCTGGGAGATCGAGTTTCGGGGCTCGAAGCGGGCCGAGGTCGAGCACCACGGCTTTCTCATCTACCAGCACATGAGCCGCCTCCGGGAGGCGGGGCTGGAGTTTGTGGGGATGAGCTCCGTCGGCCCCTCGATCGCCGTCGTGACGGAGCGGTCAAAGAAAGAGATGGCGGAGATTTTGGCCCCGATGGGCCTTTCGATCGCCATAACTACAAAGGTCGATAACCAGGGGCTGAAGGTGGAGTGGATCGGGTAGGAGCCGCCTTCGACCCATCCCGCATCATGAGTTAGAGTTTTTTGGCCCCTCAATCCAAGGGCACCGGGAATTTCTCCTCCGGCCCGTAAGGAAGGGTCGCCCTGAACATCACCAGGCTCTCGTCGAAGGCAAGAGCCCGATTCAGGACCAGCCTCTTCCCCGAATCGGTGAGGGCGTAGACGGGTATGGAGATCCCGATCTGAAGCTTCGCCCGTTTTCCGACGACCTCCCGGACCTCCCGCGAGGCGCAGCCCCAGACGACGTCGCAGGTCTCGGCCAGGACCTCCGCCTGATCCTCGGCGACGTCGAGGTTGTGGACCGCGAATATCACCGGCTCCTCGCCCGCCTGCCCGCAAGCCGAGGCTGAAGAAAGCTTTCTGATCTCTCCGGCCTCGAAGGCCCTCTTCCCGGTGATGGTGACGACGATCCGCTCGAAGCCTGCGGCAAGGGCCCTCCGGTAACCCTCCACCTGATCGATGGTGCACCGGTCGTCGAGGAGGAGGCAGCCCCTCTCGCGGAGCCCCGACTGGACCTCCGCGATCGGCTCGGTTCTGATGAGGCCGGTCATGTGGGCGCCCAGGGCGGCCACCACCTCAGGCCTCGCGGCGACGACCGTCCCCGCCCCCTCGCAGACCACGACGGCCGCGTCGACGAGCCCCGATCTCATGGCGTCGGCGATCATCTCCGAGGCTCCGAAGCTGACGGGCCTATCCGAGAGCTCCAGGACTCGATGGGGGCCGTACATCCCCAGCTCCACCATGTGGCCCCTCAGAACCGACTCGACGGTCGTCCTGGACTCCGCCTCGATCCCGTAGAGGGAAGCGCGCAGGGGGCACCATTTGACCTTCGGGTCCCTCAGGACCTCGATCTCTCCGTCCCTCACCCGGACGAGGGCCCCGGCCATCTCCAGCATGTGCTCCGCCAAACGAACCCGCCTTCAAACGCCTTTCACTTCTTTCCTCATCCCTCGGAATCCAGCTCCTCCTCGGGGATGAACTTCAGGGCTGCCGAGTTGATGCAGTACCTGAGCCCCGTCGGGGGCGGCCCGTCTTCGAAGACGTGGCCGAGGTGGGAGTCGCACCGCGCGCAGATCACCTCGACCCTCACCATCCCGTAGCTCTCGTCCTCCCGCTCCGCGACGGCATCCTCGGAGATCGGCTCCACGAAGCTCGGCCAGCCGGAGCCGGAGTCGAACTTCGCCTTTGAGGAGAAGAGGTCATTTCCGCAGGCCACACACCGGTATATGCCCTTTCCTTTAAAGTCGTAGTACTTGCCGGTGAAGGGGGGCTCGGTCCCCCGCCTCCTGGTGACGATATACTCCTCCCGAGTGAGAAGATTCTTCCACTCCTCGTCGGTCTTTACCACCTTCTCGACCATCAGAATACCTTCCTCGGACCTGAGATCTTCGCGCCATCTCTTCCCGGTGTCCCCCTCATCCCCAGCTCTCAAAGGCGACGATCTCGCCGATCTCCTTTCTGGGCCTCGGATGGGGGGACTCGTCCGGATAGCCCAATGGCAGGAGCGCCACCACCCTCACCTCGGGGGGTATGTTCAGGATCTTCTTAACCTCCTCCTCGTAGAAGGCCCCGATCCAGCAGGTCCCCAGCCCCTCGGCCGCCGCCGCCAGGACCATATGCTCGAGGGCGATGGCGAGGTCGATGGGGTAGGTGAGCTGGCCGCAGGTCATGACGTAGTCGGTGACGGTGGCGCAGGCGGCGATCACCACCGGGGCCTCGCCGACGAAGGTCTGGCCCTTCGCCGCCTCGGCGAGCCGCTTCCGCCTCCCCTCGTCCCGAACGACGACGAACCTCCACTCCTGGAGGTTCTTCGCGGAGGGGGCGAGCCGTCCCGCCTCCAGGACCCGGTCGAGCTTGTCGTTCTCGACCTTCCGGGTGAGGTACTTTCTTATGCTCCGCCTCTTTTTTATCGCCTCGGCGAGGTCCATCCGATCACGCCCTCTTCTTCAGCTCTTTCGATAGCTCGACCCCGAGGTCGGTGAACTCCCAGACCCCGCCCTTCTCCCTCAGAAGCCCCTTGCCGGCGACCTCCTCCAGGGCCCTCCCCACCACGGGTCCGGTGAGTCTGCCGAACTTGGCGACCTTATCCGCGGGCTGGGGCCCCTTCGACTCGATGATCTCCAAAACCTTGATCCTCTGCTTGTTTCCCATCACAAAGCCTATCAGCTCTTCCATCATCTCGCACCTCCTCACCTTAATCGTCGTTCAGGTCCTTATAGAGATCCCCGTCCAAACCCCGAATTTGATCCTCGATCCGATCCGGGATCATATTTTGGGTCAAATCTTGCGTTAGGTTTATGTTCCACCAGAAGACTCTGATATCCGCGGGCTAGTCCGGGTGGCTCGGCGTCACCTGTAACCCGAGATCGCCGATATGCGGGGGACGAAGCTGGTGGACGACTGCGGTGCTGCAGGTACAGTCCAGTTGCCGACTGTGATTCTCCGCCCTGTGGGGACAGCATTGACGTTCGGGCCTGCCGGAGGGCAGGTCTGTTCATCTCAACTGCGGGGACCGGTTCAGGCCCGGAAGGGAGCAGACCTACCGCGGATAACTGTCGCTTGCAGACTTGCGGGGAGGAGAAGGTCTCTGGGGCACCTGGCCTGTGGCGTTGCAGGCTACCGCCGGCGTGCCCGCATTAAAAAATAAACTTATCCGAGATAGATTTATCCGACGGGGATCCGTCCGGGATAAATCGATCCGGGATAAATTTACTCGATCTTGATCTCCTTTCCCTTCTCCGCCTTCACCTTCTTCTCCAGCTCGATGGAGAGGACCCCGTTCTTGTAGGACGCTTTGGCGCTGTCGGGGTCGACCTCGGCATCGAGGGCGATGGTCTTCGCGAACTTCTTCTCGCCGGTCGTCTCGATCCGGACCGACCGTTCCGTCGAGTCGAGCTTGATATTCTCCTTCTCGACCCCCGGAAGCTCAGCGAAGATCTTGAAAAGGTCGCCATCCTCCATCACGTCGACTAAGGGCTCCCGCCCAGAGCTAGGCTCGATCCCGCCGCGGCTGGGGCGGATGTTTCCGAACTCCCGGAAGGTCGGCTCCTTGCCGGGCTCGGCGGTGTAGCTGAAGCCGTAGACGAAGGGGCCGTAGCGACGGGACGTCCCGCCGGGGGTCTCCTCCTCCCGGACCAGCTCCTTCAGGTCCTCGGGGATCCCCTCCTGGAACCTCCTGATCAGGTCCTCGAAGGGGTCTCGATAGATCCCCTCCTCTCTCTCCTCTTCGAAGGGGAAGCCTCTGAAGAGCCCCTCGAAGGCGTCGAATATGGATGGGTATCTTCTCTTTCTCATGGAATCTGTCACCTCTTTTTTATCGGTCAAGGTTATTATTATAGGGTCGCTCGGATATACGCTTTTTGGTATCGCTAGTACGCGAAGACTCCGGACAATATGGTGCTTATGGCTGGTTACGGATATCGTTCAATCGCCTGCACTCACATTCCGAAGGTGCAACTCCGGCATTTATCCTCCCATTGCAAGAAGCAAGAGGATTTTCAAAAAAGCTAATAAATTCATCGTGTAATATAATACTATAAAGAAAAGTCGAAACTTATATGTTATTAGGATTCCTCTCAAGTAAATATAAATATTTATTTAATTATATTCTTTATTGTTTTCGTAGATAATTCTAACACATACATGCATTTTTCTGAATCTAATTGAGTGTATTTTAGTTCTTGGTAAGCGCGATCGATTTCGGAGAATAAAGATAAGTTGCTGTTTTTCAGCTCAGTTAGTTGTTTTGACATTTTGACTAAGTCCCAATAATCTAGAACCTCATTGTTTGAAATCCAGTATTCCGTTATAATAATATATGATAGAATTGTATGTAAATCCCTCAATATATCCATAGTACTTTCAAATATTTCATTATACCGACTACATAAGCTCGGAGTTAGGGCAATGTATGGATTTAAGGTCGATAACTCCTTTTTTATACAATTCAAATATTCATCATCGGTGTATAATATGTCACCTGTATTAAATATATTGATCCAAAACAAATAATCAATTCCCTGTCTGATTATAGAAAGATAATCATTTTCCTCATACCACGAACAATCATATCGGATTTTTTCTTTTTTAAATTCTATATCTATCAATTTATTTAGTCTGGTTGGATTAAAGTTCTTTTTATATATTATCAAAAAATCTATATCTGATTCAGGAGTTGGTGCAATTAATGATTTACTGGATTGGCTTCCATATACTACCACTAACTTCAGAAAATGCTTCAATTCATATTTGAGAAGGTTTACTAAAATTTGCTTCGGACTTTCGCTCATAATCAAAAATAATAACTTTAGTAATTATTAGGTAGTATTTTAATATGGAGATCGTCTCATTCTTAATTGCCCGGTTTCCCTAAGGCGATCAGCAAATATTTCTCCACCTCTAGTACTAGTATCAACAGGTATGCAATGACCGCTCTCGTGGTCAAATAGTACCTTCTTTTTGTCAAAGTATCTCGGGTCTATGGGATTCCCGTATATGTCGTCAGGCATTGCCTATAACCTCCGCTTAGTTGTATTTGCGTATTTTCTGCATATATAATGCATGTATAAATAGGTTTCGTTTTTTTTTGCTGTATTGGGATATCCAAATCATTTCTCACCCCCTCTTGAGACCGGAATCATATTCTGGGATATGAGGCTGAGAAAGACGAAGATTCATTGGATCATTCGCAAGAATCGCAAGTAGGTGGCTACAAAGGATATCGCCTGGGACATGAAGGTATCCACAGACGTGTACAGCAGATTCTCAAGGAATTTCGCGAAAACAGCCACGGAACTATCTTTTTGTGAAACCTTGATCGGCCAGCTAAACCTAAACAGATCTGAAGCTCAGATCGTGAGGAAAGCCTATGATTGTTATCGAAGCCTCGCCGCCAGTACGCTAGGTCGACCTCCAGGATCTCGAAGCTCTTCGGCGGATTTCTCAGGGCCGCCCTCGTCGCCTACCGAACGACCCTGACTCCCAGGGGCGCCCAGAGCTCCTCAGTGATCTCCCGGACGATGAGGGCCGAGGCCTGCCGCCTTGGATCATAATCCGAGTTCTGCCTTGAGGCTCTTCCAGGAAACGCCCTTCTCCCTCGTCTCTTGCGCGAGCCTGTCCAGCTCCTCGGCCTCAGATTCGCCTGCATCGAGATCTCGAACCGAATCTCGCCTAATCTTGACCGAAGACATCAAATCCCTCGTACAGTTATCTCCGCGTTCCATAGGCGTCCCTCACCGAATTTATAATCCATTATACCCCTTCAAAAGAATCTCGCCAGCGTCGTCTGCCCCGCCCCTCGCGCCAGCTCCGAGTGAGGCCGCCACTCCCCCGCGGGCGTCCGCAGGCGCGTCGCCATGTCGGCCAGGGCCGCCTCCAGGGTCTCGAACCTCCGCGGCTCGCCCGCCAGGGCGGCCCGGGCCGCCTCCCGGACGACCCAGACCCCCAGGGGAGCCCAGTACTCCTCGGTGATCTCCCGGACTGCGAGGATCGCAGACTGCCGCCTCATATCGGCGAGCCGCTCTAAAACGGCGAGGCGGGCGGCGTAGTACCCTCCGGCAAGATCGCTATAACCCTTCTTCGGGCCGGGCCCCTCCCGGTCCGCGCCGATCCACGCCTCGCCGCCGGACCAGACGGACCGGGGGAGCCAGATCTCGATGAGCTCGTAGGTGAAGGAGCCCGGGGCGAGGAGGATCTCGAAGTGATTTGCCAGCCTCTCGCCGGAGAAGAGGAGGTAGTCGCCTACGGGCGGATCGTCCTGGATGGCGGCGGCGAGATGCTTTCCTGCGATGTCGTCGGAGGCGGTGATCGACCACCTCGTGGGGACGAGCTTTCTGTTCTTTCCCAGGAGCCCCAGGGATAGGAGCCGCGAGATCCCATCCACCTCGACCCCCGCCTCGAAGAGCTCGCCGACGGCGGCGGTGGCCAAGAGGTCGGTATCCCCCACCACCTCGTCGACCTTCCGGGGGACCGTCGGGTTCGATATGATCTCCATCTCCTCGACGGTGCCGACCGGCCCCGAGGGCATCATGAAGCCGTCGAATCGGAGCCGCCCTCGGGGCGGCTTTGCGAAGGTCACCTCCGTCTCGACGGGGGTCGAGGAGATGGCGATCTCCTGGGCCATCTCCAGGAGCTTTCCGGGGCTCTTCGCGTCCCAGACCTCGACCCTGGAGGAGGACCTCACCATCGAGGACCGGAGGGCGACGATATCGCCGACCCCCATCTCCGCCAGCTCCGCCGGCCGGGTGAAGAGGGAAGGGGAGAGGGGGGGGCGGGCCCTGGGGCCGGGGCCCGATCCGGTGGCAGTGGCGTCAGTGGAGGCGGAGCCGGAGCCGGATCCTGATCCGAGGGCTGAGGCGAGGGCGGCGACCCCGTCCTCCAGCCCCGCGCCCTGGGCCGGGAGGAGGGGGCCGGCGGAGACCCGGGGGTAGCCGAACCTCCCCACGAAGACCTCCGGCGGCGACGGCCCCTCGAGGGTCGTTCCCAAATTCGGAAGCTCCGATGCCACCCGGAAGCTCTTGAGGATCGGACAGACCGGCCTTCCGCAGAGCCCCCGCCCCTTGCATCGGACGCACCTCGTAGCCAACGGATCGAAAACGGCTTTTATAGGATATAGCCCCTATCATCCAGCCATGATGGAGATCAAGGGCGACCTCGTCCCGGCGATCGTCCAGGACGCAGAAAGCGGCGAGGTCCTCATGCTCGCCTACATGAACCGGGAGGCCCTGGCGAAGACCCTGGAGACGGGAAAAGCCCACTACTGGTCGAGGTCGAGGGGTAAGCTCTGGCTGAAGGGGGAGTCCTCCG
>Ga0334884_1004387_pt1 | contig 14627 bp, 9 predicted proteins | sample GraSluR1_MG_7_FD_207215 | JGI IMG/M metagenome (GOLD analysis project Ga0334884, IMG submission 207215) | Sludge microbial communities from methane-producing bioreactor in Wageningen University, Netherlands - Granular Sludge_12_05 R1 | ecosystem: Engineered > Bioreactor > Anaerobic > Unclassified...
CAATAAGCACAGAAGTTTAATGATGGGTATGAATAGCAATTTTCCAACAATATATATTGGCCCTTCAGACGGCGCCGGCACTACCGGTCGCATAGGCATTGGCAATATGACTGATCCGCAAGTCAAGTTGCATATGCTATCAGATATAGATGAGGCTGCTATCTTAAAGCTGGAGCACCGCACTACCGGAAAAGACCGTTATGCCGAGATAGGCTTAGGCACACATAGCATACGTGCCGGAAACACGGAGAATATGGTGTTTAAAACCCCGTCAAGCAGGCATTTTGTGTTTGAGAATGGGAATGTGGGGATAGGAACTGATAACCCCAGAGAAAAGTTATCTCTGGATGCCTCCTGGGGCAGACCGATCAATTTCCATATTGGAGGCTCACAAAATATATACAACAATGCCTATTATGATGGAATTGACAAACGGGCTAAACAAGGGCCTTCCTATGCTATTAACTTTTCCGGATCACGCATGACCTTTAGGGTAGCGGAGGATGGTGCTGCCAACTCACAAATTACTTGGAGTGAAGTTATGAGTCTGAAAACAGATGGAAAAGTTGGAATAGGAACAATTGATCCTCAAGCAAATTTGGAAGTGAAAGGTAATGTTCTTTTTACAGGTGGGAAATTAGATATTGTTGGAAATGCTTATGTTGATGGAGTGATTTATTCAGAGGAGGTAATAGTTGAAGAAGCAACCAACTGGCCCGACTATGTATTTGATTCAGGCTACAAGCTGATGGATTTAAATGATTTAAAAACCTTTATCACAATCAACAAACATCTGCCCGATATGCCAAAAGCTGACGAAAACGGTAAGTTGCAACAAATTAAACTCGCCGAAATGAACGCCCTGCTGCTCAAAAAGATTGAAGAGTTGACTTTGTATATGCTGGAGCAGGAGGAGAGGATAAAGAGTTTAGAAAGTCAATTTGAATAATTGTTTATTATGAGTGTCGGTAACGATAAATAAAAAAGATGTATCGTAAGGGAAACATTTTAGACAAGAACCTAATCCATTGTATGAATAAGTTGTCAGATGAAGAATCTAATAAACTGAAATTCAGAGCCATACGGAATGAAGAAGGGGTTACCTGCAGGCACTGTGGAGGTAAAGATCATTACTGGCAGAAGACAATTTGGATGTACGAATGTAAAAAGTGTAAAACCCGTACCACTCTCCGGAGCGGTACAGTGATGCAAGCCAGCAAACTTCCATTTCGCTTTTGGTTTATTACTATGCATATGTTAACCAGCACAAAGAAGCCATTTTCTTCACTCGAATTGCAACGTCAACTTGGGCATAAATTCTACGAGCCTATCTGGTATATGATTCAAAAGTTACGAAAAAAGATGGGCATTCGTGACGGGGAATTTCAACTGGATAAGATTGTTGAGTTGGATGATGGATTTTTTGAGGATATTGATACTGAATTATCTAAAGAGGAAAAGCCAATCAAACTTAAACGTGGCAGAGGAAGTCAGAAACAATCCAAAGTTATTGTAATGGCATCAACAGTTCACACACTAAATGCACCTAAAAAACACAAAAAGCAGACAAAATTTCGCTATGTTAAAATGCTTGTAGTTGACAATTTGAAATCGGCCACAATTCAAGAAAAAGTTGAACAAAACATACAAAAGGGCTCATTGGTAAAATCCGATAACTACAAGGGATACACCAACATAAAAGAGCTGGTATGGAGTCATCAACCTAAAACAGTCAAACCTAAAGAGGCAGCAAAAGTACTGCCTTGGGTACATACCATGATCAGTAATGCTAAACGGAATCTTTTGGGAATACATCATATGTTCTCGAAAAGGTACCACCAGGACTATCTGGATATGTTTTGCTGCAAAGTGAACAGACGATATATGGGCGATTTACTTTTTGATAGACTTTTATTTGCCTGTGCATCAAATAATTATAAGAAATTTATTCATGTATCCTAACTCTATTATTAATTGATATTGATTAAGTGTAAATATTTATAATTGCAAATAAAAAAATGAAACCTAAAAGAATTCTCTCTATTTTGATAGTTTGGCAGATATTTAGCCTATCAACAGATTTAACAGCACAAACCATGAGCAACTGGTTTCCCCAAATGAAAGTAGCGAGTCCGGAAGTTTATAGTTTAAACAAATTCGGAGATATACCAGTGAATGAATACACAGGAATACCTAATATTACAATCCCACTATACACAATTGAGCTTGATAAGATTAAATTGCCAATTAATTTAACTTATCATGCCGGTGGAATAAAAGTAAGTGAAGAAGCGAGTTGGGTAGGATTGGGTTGGGACTTAAGTTTAGGCAATATAACACAAATTGTCAATGGACTTGATGATTTTAGCACCACTTACCCAATGTATTTACCTGATTATATATATTCGAAAGTAGATTATCCGGGAAATTTTGAGTGGTATGACCCCTCAGTTCATACAGATAACGATATTTCTAAACCATATGATCCAATTTATTATTCAGCAATAATCTTCAGAAATAATTGGATGCCACAAAACGGCTTTCAGGTACCCATTGACGATTATTACTACGTTTTTCAAAAAGATAGTGAACCTGATATAATGAAAGCTAATTTCTTTGGTCAATCCCTATTATTTATTAAGAGACCTGGGTTAGATTCATATTTATCGATAAATAAAAAAGGATATATAATTCAAAGAATAGAGTTGTTAAATAATGAATTTGGATGGATTATTACCTCGCCTGATGGCACTAAATATTTCTTCGAAGACATGGGAGAAATTTATACTTCTACTTACACTCCTGCAGGCAATGAACAGTTTCCTTACAACATCTTATTTAAAAATGGTATACCTAATGATAACCTTCCTTGGACAGGAGCAATGAATACACTTTCCAGAGACTGGCAGATTACAAAAATAGTAACGGTCAATCATGATACGGTCTTTTTTAGATACAACTCAGAAATAGTTACCCGTTATGATTATAATTACTCATTTGATTGGAACATATATAAAGGTGGTGAAATGGTGAATTATGGCGGGTGGTCAGGTGGTAATTGCCAGCCAATTGAAAAGAGACGTATTACACCTATCTCGAAAGGTGCTGGTATTTATGACTTTGTTCGTGTCTCGAAAACTACAATTAGAACCAAAAAGAGGCGAATTAATCGCATAGATTTTAATAGGGGGTATTTGCAATTTGTAACAGAACCTCGCTCCGATTATAATGGCGCATTTTCTCTAAATAAAATTAATCTCTATAATCATTCCTGGACATTAATTAAAAGATTTGAATTTTATTATAGTTACTTCCAGTCAAACCTAAATGGAGGATATTTCCCTACACCTAAGACAGATAATGAAGATATTACTAGGTTAAGGTTAGACTCGTTAAGGGAATCAGGCACTCCCCCGTATAAGTTCGAATATAATAGTGGATTACTACCAAGAAAAAATTCATTTGCTGTAGACTATTGGGGTTATTTTAATGGAGAATTCACTAACACATCAAACATTCCTAATATTCTTTTTATGCAAGTTTGTACTAATCAAGAATATTTTGACAAGTTGGATGATAATAATAATATCAATACTTCCTCACTGGAATATGCCGAAGCAGCTACAATCAAAAAATTAGTTTATCCCACTGGTGGATTTACATTCTTTGAATATGAACTGAATACTTTTAAAAATCAGGATATTCAACCAAAAGGGTATATTCCAGCTCTTAATTATTTCCCTAATCTTGATTCAACTATAGGTCAAGGCCTACGAGTAAGAAATATTACTCACTATACCTCTGATCAACAACCTGTGAGTAAAATTACTTATCAATTTCAGGGAGGAAAAACAATTGTGCCACTCCATTTTAAACGAGAATTTGATGAAGGGTACTACGGAATATGTGAAAATGGCTGTTTATTTTATCACAGGGGTTGGAATAATTTATATATACAGTCATCAAATCTGTATGCTATCGGTGTGTTGGGCTCTGGTTCTTTTGTTGGATATGATGCGGTTTCAATAGCAAAAGATAGTATTAACGATAATTTTTATGGAAGAGTTATAAAGTATTTTACGAATCATGAGGACTATTATCAAAAATTTATTGATAGTTATAAAGTATTGGCAATGCCTACAATCAAGTATCAAATTGAAAATGGTTTAGTGCTTAAAGAAGACGTTTATAGTAATAAGAATGTTCAATTATCATCTACAAGTAATTTCTATTCCTATGTAATACCAGATGAATTGTTCTATGGAGCTAGATTTGATCTTCAAGGTCAATATGCTTGCGGAGGTAATGATGAATTTACAAATAATGAACGGAGGGACATGGTAGCTTATTATCCCATAATTCAAACTACTACTTTGCTTGACTCCACTATATCTATTGAATATTTTGAGAATTCGCAACCATTAACTCGTTGGAAACGTTATAAATATGATAATATTGATCAACTTCTTTCAGTGAGGGAAAATCTATCAGACAAGATAAGAAAAATCAAGTATTTATACCCTAATGAAGCTCAGATTAGTACACTTTATTCTGAGTATGAACGTTATCGAATGAATAATTTGGTAGGATTGAACAGATTATCTGAGAAAGTAGGAGAAATTGAAATGAGAGGCTCATGGGATGCAGAGATGGTTAGGAATTGGGTTACTTATGATACTGCAAATGGATTAATTCATCCACAGGTTGTTAAGAACTGGACGAACGGAGGTTCAGTAAATACCGAAATTATATTTCAAAAATATAATAATTCAGGAAGAACTGTGCAATTTTTAAAACGCGGAAAAGCGACAACATCTGTAATTTGGGGCTACAACAACACCCTCCCCATTGCCAAAATAGAAAACGCCTCCTTCGATTTAGTTGAGGCTGAATTAACAGCAATGGGGTATAGCATTGAAAGTTTGCAAAGTAAATCAGACCCTGAGTTAAGGTCAATTTTTGATTTGCTGAGAGGCCGCCCCGCCATGAAGGATGCCATGATCACCTCTTACACTCACAAAACACTTGTGGGGATGACATCAGAAACAGACCCCAGTGGTAAGACAACCTTTTACGAATACGATAACTTTGGCAGGTTGCAATACATCAAAAACCACGAAGGACATTATATCAAGGAGTATAAGTACCATTATGGTGAAGATGAACAATCAAACTCAATCGAATCAAAATGAAAAATAAGATAATCATTTTAACTTGTTTGCTTTGCATAGCATTTGCGTTTTCTGCAAAAGCCCAACGTTATATGGATTGGAGCAAGCAGCTGAACCATCCCGGAAAACTGAGCGTTAGTGCCCTCACTACCCACAATACGAGTATATATGTTGCAGGTTGTTTTACTGATTCGCTGCTGCTTGGAAATGCAACTTTGAAAAGTGATGGCAGCGAGGATGTATTTCTTGTTAAGTATAGCAACAACAGCAGCCTGCAATGGGCCACAAACAAAGGCAGCAAAGATCAGGATCCGGTTTCGGTACTGGCATCTGCCATCTTTGCTGCAGACAATCAAATTCTTTTGGGTGGCAGCACGATAGCTACCCCCTCCAGTCAAAAGCAAGTTGATACACTTTTAAATGCTCTTTTTGTTTCGGCATGGGATACCAACGGCATTGAGCTGTGGCAAAAAGACTTTCCATTTACGGGTATGGCCTCACTGGATATGCTTGCATCCGGAGCCGACAGTACACTTCTTGTGGGTGGCATGTTTAAAGGTAGCATGTCCCTGGCCGAAGATAACCAAACAGCAAAGGAGAACAGTGCATTTGTTGCACAGCTCTCTGCACAGGGCGACTTGCTGAAATACGCCATCAGCTCAGGAAGCGGACAACACCGTGCAATAGCAGCTAACCGTATGGTTAATGGCAATATGTTGTTTATGTTTGCTGCATCTCAGGGCCTTTTTCAGCTCAATGGGCCTAAGCTTGAACTATCATACCCCATGCAGTCGGACGGCTTGCTGGTCCTTAGCCTTTCTCCATCATTTGAACAGCAATGGGCAGCAGCCATCTATTCAGAGGGCTTCGCCGAGGGAGTAAAACTGCTTGCAGACCACAACAGCAATGCAATTGCTGCAATTAACTTTAATGGTTCAATAAATTGTAACAAACAACAAATCCAAACAACAGCGCAACTGGCAACAGCATTGCTGATGTTTGATGAAAAAGGCAGGCTTTCAAACAGCCGGCTTATAGCCAACGATGAATATTTCAGGCTGAAAGACATTGCCCTGATGCCGGACAAAAACCTGATGCTTACAGGCTATTTTAGCGGATCAACCCTGTTTGGCGACAGCCTTTCGGATCCTGGTAACCGCCATGCTTTTTTAGCCCAGCTTGATAATGCCGGCGAACTGATTTGGCAGGATGTGATTCAACTTGGCAACGACCACACCGGCCGGGCAGTAAGCCTTGGCTCCGATGCTGATGTATTTATTGGCGGCGGTTTTCAAGTTCAGACTGCAAATGCCAAAGGTATTGTGAATAGGAACACCAGACAAAACGGATTGTTTGTGAACAGGTATAAAAACTGCAAACCCTTGCCATTAAAGCTCGATGCTCCTCCGATGATATGCCCGGATGATACAATAACACTTGCAGCCACATCGGACTATACCATTTATCATTGGGCAAATAGTAATGCAAGCGGCAACACCTTGTTGGTTACCGAACCCGGCAGTTACAGCCTGCTTGTTGAGGACGAAAATGGATGCAAAGCCTCCGATACAATACAGATTGGCGCTTCACCAGAAACCCAATTTGATTTTGGCAGTGAAGTTGTGCTTGGCCCGGGAGAGTCCTTTGAACTGCTGGTGGATAGCACCTTTGACTACTACCACTGGAGCGACAACTATCAGGGAAGGCATCGTATGCTCAGCTATCAACCAAACACAGAATCAATCCTGATAGGCCTCACTGTTCAAACAAAAGATCATTGCCCTGTTTCTGATACCCTTGTCCTTAAATTTTCTGCAGATCAAACCCTGTCTTCTTTTCATGTTTATCCTGTTCCGGCCAAAAATGTCCTCTACTGGTCCTGGTCAGGAAAAGAACAAACACTACACAGCATTGCATTAATCGACCTGCGAGGAGTCGTAATGTACGAGGAAAATATTGGATTGCATGCCGAATCCTATAGTGCTCACATTAATCTTGAAAACTTTAAGCCGGGTGCATACACACTCAGGCTTCATGCTTCTGATGGTATTTTGAACCGTTTAATTGTGAAACAATGAGAGTAAGTATTCAAAACAAAAGCTTTTGTCAGGCGATAACCATGGGGATTATCCTTGTTATGATGTTCTCTGCAGGTAGTCTGCTGGCACAACCGACTACTGTTACAAGCAACGGTATTTATACCGGACAAGCCGAGATAGGAGCACAGCAACGCGTTACACTAACAAAAGGTTTCAAAGCACTGCGCGGATGCAAGGTGCGGGTTTTTACCGATCCAACCCTAAACCTACCCGATAACCAGTACGACCCCGATCCGGGCAATACCATTGTTGGTTCAACGCCTAGTAATAACCAGAATTATATCCTGACTACAACGCTGCGTGCCCCAACAACCATCGCCACACTAATTAATCAAACACCCCATGTGCAGTTGGTTGAATATTATGACGGCCTTGGGAGACCCTTGCAAACAGTGATTCCCAAAGGCTCTCCGCAGAAAAAGGATATCGTTACGCCAGTGTCGTACGATGATGCAGGTCGCGTTGACAGAAAGTTTCTTCCTTATGTATCAGATAACAACAATGGAGCTTTTAACAGCAATGCCATTACACAGGCTGTTTCATTTTACCAGAGTGGCAACCTGCTTGGGCGCGAACAAGATACCAAGCCCTATTCCACTATGCACTACGACAACTCGCCCCTCAACAGGTTTACAGGCGAAACAGGTATAGGCAGTGCCTGGGAAAACAACCCCACAGCCATCCATTATAAAACCAATAATGTACCAATAGCGCATTGGGAAGTTACAGGAGCTTCACCGGGCGTATTCACTGCATCTAATTTTGAGGCCAATAGCCTATACCTCACCGAAAATATCGACGAGGATGGAAGCGCAGAACGTATCTATACCGACAAACTTGGCCAAACTGTGCGTGTGGAACAACTCGCCGGAATCAATACCATATTGCGCACTGCCTACATTTATGATGATTTTGGCCTCCTGCGCTGCGTTGTGCCACCCAAAGCAAACAGCCCTGCTGATGCAGAGCTTTGTTATTATTACAACTATGACCACCGAAAACGCCTTATCGAGAAACGCCTGCCCGGAGCAGATTGGATATTTTATGTTTACGACAAGCGCGACAGGATCGCTTTGTGGCAGGATGGGGTGCAACGGCTCAACGATAAATGGCACTTCCATTTGTATGATGCCCTCAACCGGCCTGTTGTCAATGGTGTAATCACAACCAATCAAACCCCTGAAATACTAAGAAACAGTTTTAGTGTATATGCCGGCCCAGCTTACGAAACCTGGTCATCAGGCGGCCCGCTCTATGGCTATACAAACCAAAGTTTTCCAGAATCATACCGACCCGATATGCAAGGGATCAGAAGTGTAAACTGGTACGATACCTACGACTTTAAACAGCTGGCAGTGGTTGGCAATGCCTATGATTTGCCACCAATACCCGAAGGAGGTACCATTACTCCGGCTGCACTAAGTAAAAATAAAGGAGCAGTAACAGGAAGTTTAGAAGTAGTTGAAGATGTACCCGGACTAATATTAGTTACTGTAAACTACTACGATGATCCGCACCGCCGCCTGCTCTGCACGGTTAGCGACAATCATCTTGGCGGCCGTAACAATGTGTTTGTCGGCTATACCTTTAATGATGAGATACGCGAAAAAATTGAAACCCATTATGTTAATGGGCAGCTAACCAATCAAATTGTTTTGATTACGCGCTACACCTACGACCACCAGGGCAGGCTGCTCGAAGAAAAGCTCAAGTTTAACGACGAGGAGTTTATTACAATCAGTGCCCTGGAATACAACGAGATTGGCGATGTAATTAACACCTACCTGCATGGCAGAGACAATGTGCAGGCCTTTAACCAGAAAATTGAAAACACTTACAACATCAGGGGCTGGCTGCGCATGATGAACAATCCAGCCGAGATAGGACACAATTTGTTTGCACTTGATTTGCGCTACGAAAACCCCACAACAAGCGGCGCCATTGCCACCAGCGGTAGGTTCAACGGCAACATCAGCCAAATGCTGTGGAACAGCAAAACAGACAAGGCGAGGGCATATGGTTTCGACTACGACCCCTTGAACCGCCTTACTGGGGCACGGTATGGCGATGGCCCCGGCAGCAGCAACAACCAGAACCACTTCCGTACGGATTTTGATTACGATGCAAACGGTAATATCACCAATCTGCAACGCAACATGGACAATACCCTGATTGACGACCTGGACTATACCTATTACAGCAACAGCAATCGCCTGCAAAGCGTTACCGATGCCTCAGGCAACACAGCCGGCTATGTGCCCAATACAGGCCAATACCTTTACGATGCCAACGGCAATATGACCTACGACCCCTCCAAAAAGATCAATGTATCCTACAATCCCCTCAACCTGCCCCGGCTTGTTGAGTTTGATAATGATGACCACATTACATACACCTACACCGCCAACGGCACCAAACTCCGCAAAACCGTTACCTCCTGGAAAACAACCACCGGCGGCACCACAGATTATTCCGGGCAGTTTTTGTACCAGGATAACGAATTAAGCTGTATTTTTACGCCTGTTGGAAGAATCGTGCCCATGCAATACAACGATGAAACCTTCTGGAAACACGAGTACAACCTAAAGGACCATTTAGGCAATACCCGCGTTGTCTTTGCCGCCCACCCGCACGGCCAGCCCGAACTGATGCAGCAAACCAGCTACTATCCTTTTGGGATGACCCTGCAACAGCAAAACTTTGGCAGCGCACACAACCCGCCCAACAAACTGCTGTACAACGGCAAAGAACTCCAGGACGACGAACTGGCCGGCGTAAGCCTGGATTGGTATGATTATGGGGCGAGGATGTATGATGCGCAAATTGGGAGGTGGCATGTTGTCGACCCGATGGCAGAAAACTATTATTCTTGGTCATCATACAATTATACGATGAACAATCCTATTTCATTCATTGATCCCAATGGTATGTATGTAGATAATTATGAAATTTACTCAAATGGAAATATTGTAAAATACGAAACTGATGATAAATCTAATACTTATACATATGTCGATGAGGACGGTGCCAGACATGAGGTTGGAACTTACGACAAGAATGATAAGGGTTTAATTCAACTCGGTAATATCGATGATAGTGATGGAAGCGGAGCAAAAATTAGCGTAAAACCAGGAAATAGCGATAGAATGTATGCCTCAGGAGACGCAGTTGCAAGCCTTATTGGAGCATCGGCAGATTCCGGGGAAGAAATATATGTCATCAGTATTAGTAATTCTGATGGTTCTTCACCCTCTCCAAGTGTTTCGCATAAAGATGGTAAAAATTTGGATACAAGATACGCAGGAAAGAACGGTTCGCGTGATGCCATTAACTACAAAGATAGTAAAACTAATTTTGATAAAATTGATCAAACTGCTTCCGCTAGCATGAATGCGGGAATGAAAAAATTTGGATGGAAAGACATTCGATCATCTACGCTAACCATTTCAAATACAAAAACAGTTGGCGGAAAAGAAGTATCCACTTCAACAAATTATTCCGTTTCTGGAACAACCCACTTGAAGAATCATTATAACCATCAACACATTCAAGGATATAGACCTAATGTTGTAAATAGAACCGCAGCACTTAAGCCATTACCTATGATTCCATTTAGAGGGTTTTAAACAAAAAGAATATGGATATGAAAAACATAATGTTTATTAGTCTTGGATTTTTTATTCTAAAAATATGCTGCTCTCATCAAGCATTAACTTCATCTTTCAGAGAGAAGGAATTAGAAGACAACCCAATAGGGTTCGTTTTCATTGATATATCTGGGGTAAATGCCTCGAAAGGAACTGTTTTTATTTTAGAGATGAACAAAGACACAATCCTTAGTTTACGAAATCAAATTATATCAGTAAATGGAAGCGACTATAAAATATATGAAGAAGATCATATTTATCGAAAATTGGTTAATGCTGAAGTGTTTGAGCCTGAATATGGGTTATTTATACTCAAATGCTATGAAACAACGAATAAGTTTTACAAAGTTGAGCTAAACGGTAGAATGGCTTTGATAAGCAATAGTCCAGTAAACGAGTCCGTACAATTTAAAAGCCTTGAGCAATACATCATGGATTTCTATCCTGTTCCTACCGAACAAAATCCATTAAGAGTTGCACCTGATGAAAGCGCAGGGGTAGTAACCAATTTTGACAATTGGGTTTACTCCTCTATTGAAATTGATGGAGATTGGGTCAAAATAATTGATGATAAAGACTGCTATATAGGAGAGGCTCCATCACCAATTGATATTAAAGGTTGGGTTAGATGGCGAAAAGATGGAAAGTTTATACTTAAAGTTGCCCATACCTGTTAATCAGATATAAGAGCCCTCGAGATTATTTAAATAACTGTGTCAAATGAAAATGAACATTAAATTTGACACGATGAAAAAAGAAGAACCATTTGATTACGCGTCCTTTGAGCGAGAAGCGATCGAAAGATTAAAAGAAGGCAGACCACTATCTGGCGTAGATGGCATCTTTACGCCACTGATAAAAAGGTTGTTAGAATCAAGTTTAGAGGGAGAACTAGTGTATTAATTACTTAGTTAATTAACTAAATATTTTCTATCTTTGTCCCATGGCAAGGATAGCAAAACCTATAAAACTAACCATGGAAGAGAGAGCAGACCTCTTGACCATGAGTCGCTCCCGAAAGCTTGAGCGCCGGTACGTTGAGCGAGCAGAAGTAATCTTGTTGTCGGAACAAGGTTTGTCGATGGACAAAATTATTGAGCAAACTGGTCTCAGCCGACCCGTTGTCAATAAATGGCGGCAGCGTTTCCGAGAGAAAGGCGTTGAAGGATTAAAGGATGCTCCGCGAAGTGGAAAGCCCAGGACTATTACTGCCCAGCAGCACGCTATGGTGATAGATAAAGCTTGTTCAAAACCTAATGATGGATATACCAACTGGTCGCAAAAACGCATTGCAGAACAAGTAGGCATTAGTCAATCAAAAGTTTATCAAATCTTAAACCAAGCTGATTTAAAACCTCACAAAATTGAATATTGGTGTGGCAAAACTAAGGACCCTGAATTTGAAGAGAAGATGATAAATATCGTCGGCCTTTACATGTCCCCACCCGAAAATGCGCTGGTTATTTGCGTGGATGAAAAAACACAAATTCAAGCATTAGATCGCACCCAACCCGAACTCCCTTTGCGTGCGGGAAACCCCAGGCGACAAACCGCTACCTATAAGCGCAACGGAACAGTATCGTTGATAGCTGCGCTGGCTGTTCACTCGGGGGAGGTTACAGCAAAAACAATGAAGTCCAATAATGCAGAAAATTTTCTGAAATTTCTCAAAGCTCTTGATCGAAAATATCGCAATAAGAAACTTCATATAATTGCAGATAACCTGTCTATTCACAAACATAAAGATGTCCAAGAGTGGCTTGCCGGTAAACGAAAAATTCAGCTACACTATACCCCAACGTACTCTTCATGGCTAAATCAGATCGAAATTTGGTTCAATATCCTATCAAAGGATGTTGTAAAAGGAGGAATATGGCAATCATCCGAACAGCTATCTGCCCAGCTAATGGAGTATGTTAAAACCTACAATGCTACCAGGGCAAAACCGTTTCGCTGGACCTATACTGGTGAGGCTTTAAGAATTAGTTAATGAATTAAATAATCGATACACTAGATTCCCCACGCTAGCGCACATTTGTAATGTGTGCCTCCTAAAATTCAGTCAAACTAATGCGTTCCGGTTTTCGGAATGTAATTATTATCCGGAATAATCAATTACCCCAAAACCACTTTCGTACAGATTTTGAATACGATGCCAACGGTAATATCACCCAGCTGCAACGCAACAGGAACAATACGCTAATTGACAACCTGTCGTATTCTTACTACAGCAATGGCAACCGCCTGAAAAGCGTTGCCGATGCTACCGGCAACACAGCAGGCTATGCACCCAACACCGGCCAATACCTTTACGATGCCAATGGCAATATGACCTACGACCCTTCCAAAAAAATCACTGTATCCTACAACCCACTCAACCTGCCGCAACTTGTTGAGTTCGATAACAACGATTTTATTGAATACACCGCCACCGGCACCAAGCTCCGCAAAACCGTAACCTCCTGGAAAACAGCCACCGGCGGCACCACAGACTATGCCGGGCAGTTTTTGTACCGGGATAACGAATTAAGCTGTATTTTTACCCCTGTTGGAAGAATTGTGCCTATGCAATACAATGATGAAACCTTCTGGAAACATGAATACAACCTAAAGGATCATTTAGGAAACACCCGCGTTGTCTTTGCCGCCCACCCGCACGGCCAGCCCGAACTGATGCAGCAAACCAGCTATTATCCCTTTGGGATGACGCTGCAACAGCAAAACTTTGGCGGCGCACTCAACCAGCCCAACAAACTGCTCTACAACGGTAAGGAGTTGCAGGACGACGAACTGGCCGGCGTAAGTTTGGATTGGTATGATTACGGCGCACGGTTTTATGACCCGGTGCTTGCCCGTTGGCAAAGTATAGACCCACATGCAGAAAGCTATTATAATGAAAGCTCTTACAGTTTTGTGGGAAACAATCCAATTGCGAATATTGACCCAACAGGAATGGATTGGTTTTATTATAAAATAGAAGGTGAAGAGGAAGCATCTTGGAATTGGCACAAGGGGAGCGAATATAACCACACTTACACATATACTGAGAACGGAGAAGAAAAAACGGGCAGCATCACTCTTCAAGGGTCTGAATATTTAGTTGAATATTCAATTACTGGCACAAACGATGATGGTGCTTCAGTGGGGACTGTAAATGTTTACAAACAACAAGATATTGTTGCCTCCCAAGATGGCGTATTTACTGGCACCAATCAATACTCAGGGACAGACCCAGCAGATAAAGGGACGTATTTTATGGCATTAAACGTTAGAGATGCCAATGGTCCTCAAAATATGAATGCAGATGAGTCAAATCCTGAAGCAACATGGGGAATGCAAAAGATACCGAATAACACAATTATCCCAATGAGAAGCGACCCAACTAGGGGGTATAGTATTAATGCCAGTTACGGAAATGGAAGAATTAGATTGATTCCTTCTGAGCAGGTTTCTAGCAACAATTTGTTGCGATATGGGTATAAAGATAGAGGATTGTACTTGCATGGAAAGAAAGATACTCATAACTGGACTCATGGTTGTGTTTGTGATAAAACAGAATCTATATTCAATTACTTATGGAATAATGTTTACAAACGAACTCCATTTGTTATAAAATAAGCACTATGAAAATAACTTTTATACTTATAGCAATACTGCTTATAAAATGCGATTCATCTGCACAAAACATAGAATTTACAGGAAAGTATTGG
>Ga0334884_1004404_pt1 | contig 14563 bp, 11 predicted proteins | sample GraSluR1_MG_7_FD_207215 | JGI IMG/M metagenome (GOLD analysis project Ga0334884, IMG submission 207215) | Sludge microbial communities from methane-producing bioreactor in Wageningen University, Netherlands - Granular Sludge_12_05 R1 | ecosystem: Engineered > Bioreactor > Anaerobic >...
CATTGATACATTATATCGGAGGAGGCTTTTAAAACGGTTTCCGCCTCCGGTACAGTGGTTCCCACTTAAACGGAATGGCGGTTTCCAATCACCGGACAGGTGGTGTAACCTGCTCCGGAATACTCATTTTTGCCATTTGTAACTACACTCATGAATAAAGCCTAAAATTCCCCCTATACAACGTAATGCCGAGTATGACAAACCAAAAAGTTTTAGCTGAAGATTTGGGAACACGAACGTGTAAAAAGTTAATCAGAAGGGTTAGTTACTAAGGACAAATACTATAGCGATTTTTCGCCTTAGGGCGTCAATTATTTATACATACACATTGTAGTTAAATTATTATTTTTCAAAAGCTAGTATTTCGACATAAATAATATAATTATTCACTTGTTCATCTTTGTTCTTTAAGGTAAACTCAACAAAGTAGTTTTTTGTTAATTTTATTAGGAATGACATTTTCCACGGCCTAAACCCTTAATAATAAAGGAGGGACTTCCCATCGACCGGAGACAAGAAATTCTTGCAGTAGCAGCCAAATTATTTAGAGAAAAGGGATATACTGCTACCAGTTTGGATGATATCACTACAGAAATTGGCATTACCAAACCTGCCATTTATTACTATTTTAACGCTAAAGAAGATCTTCTAGTGGAGATCTGTTTTACCCATATTAACAACCTCAATAATGGCGTTCAAGCCATTATAAACTCAGATCTTAGTATCGAGGAGAAGGTTGTTCAATTGTTTGCAAATAGTGCTATGCAGTATCATAACAACCGTGATATTGCCGAAGCGTTTTTGCGGGAAGCCGCCCACCTATCGCTCGAAAAGCGTAAAGAGCTTAGCTCTTTGCTAAGAAGAATAGATTCTACTATTAGAGAATATGTCGATATGGGGATAACTGAAGGAATATTTCGGCCAATAAACAGCAAGCATGTTGTGCACGGGATTAATGGAATGGTCAGCTGGTTAGGCAACTGGTACGACCCCGCAGGGAACGATGATATTCATCTTATTGTGGACGCCTACATTGATTTTATTAGGCATGGATTGCTATCCTGCAATTGATCTCTATCAGTATTTTACGATTATCATAGCTAAGGCCACCTTCTTCGTTTTACATATTAACTTTTTCAACCTCCTCTTATTTCTTTTGGATATCCTACCAAAATTCCGCGACTTTTTAAGATATTTGTTGATAATTCCGATATCTGGTACAGGTTATGTTTGAGATCAAGTGTACTACTTATAATGAAATCCGCGAATGTAACAGCTTAGAATACCTTTTCAACGGTTTATCTTAGAGAATTAATTGGACTTATCATTGACCGGACATAATGTATTACCTATGGAACTAAGCCATTTTCACTCCATCTAGATTTATGATCTGCCCGGTAATGTTAGTTTGAGGCTGCAGAACTCAGAAAAATGACTGCTCCTTTAAGATCGTCTTCTCCGCCAAAACTTCCTAACGGGATTCTAGACAAATATTTTTCCGCTTATATTTTTTTCTATCATGAATTAGCACATATGGGCAGGGAATAAACCAGGCGCAATGGAATTTACGTACACTCCGTAGCGTACCATTTAAATTTAACAGCAAGGTCTTTTGTTAATAACCGCTGACAACAATATTGCATATATCCTGAATTCCCGCTGACGCCTAACGAGTCAGCGGGGAATCCAGGTATCAAGCGAAAGCCCGGCGAAATGATGGAGGTCGATTGGGCTGGGAAAACGCCCGCGGTTTATGATAGAATCACCGGTGAACCGACAACCGCTTACGTTTTTGTAGCCGTTTTACCCTGTAGCCTGTATGCCTATGTGGAGGCCTTTCCCAGTATGGAAAGTGCCAACTGGATTACCGGACACATTAATGCGTTTCAGTATTTTGGCGGGGTCACCCGGATTCTGGTCCCTGACAATCTGTAATGTAAATCTTTTCATTACAGATTATCACAGGTGGTCCTGATGGGAACCCCGCCAAAGAACTCATACATATGGATATGGCACCTGAGCCGGGTATCTTGCTTTTCTTCAAGGGTCGGTTCAACATAAGCGTACTGACTGTAGGGCAGACAGGCAACAAATAAATGTGCCTTAGAAATTTCCTCGGTATCCTTGTTGATGATCTGCATTCCCTGGCCACTCCAATCTACCTCGCAAGCTTGGTCGGGTTTATGCTCCAAATGATTCGATAAGCTGCAGGCTGTCATGTATTTTGAATAATCTTCGCAGAACTTCGTATAACCTACAGGGATGCCGCCTTCCTTGTTGCAGTCATCTTTGTATTCCTGCCACAGTAGTTTGAGGGTGACTCCTATTTTCTTGAGTTCATTATGCACATGGTCATAATCAGGCGATTTAAACATTGATTCCACTGCAAATTTGTCGGGATAGAACAAGCGGTAAACTTCGTCATCAGGTTTGTCCCTGATGTCATCGAAAGAGATCAGCTTTTCCGCAGCAATGTGAAGAACATCGCTTACAGATGCTTTCGAAATATGCCGCGTCCTGGCGATGTTATTTTGCGACAGGCCCGCCGCCTTAAGCTCCATTATGAGCTTAACATTGATTTTATTGGCCATAGTGGCCTCCCTTCTGATAATTTGATAGTCATAACGACTTCAAACGTAATTTTAACGCTCAGAAGGATGGTTCTATAGCCTGAATTAACGGTTTCATTCTGTGAATCTATTTGAAATTGCTTGTAGTTTTTTTCCGTGAACCAACGGTTTCAAGAAGCGTACAGGTGTACCCTGTAGCGTGAAATATTCAGAATATAGACAAACTGCTATAAAGCAATTAAGATTCTATTCTTTGAATACTGGCATTTGTTTCCTCTTGTTTTAATATCTTGCGCATAATCTTGCCAGTTCCGCTCTTGGGAAGAGCTTCTCTAAACTCAACAATTCTAGGGTATTTATAAACCGCCATCTGGTCTCTGGCCCAATTAATAATTTCTTGCTCGGTTATTTTACCGACCCAGTTAGGTTTTAGAATCACGAATGCCTTAACATCCTCCCCTCGATACTCATGAGGTATACCTATTACGCAGCATTCAGCTATGGCTGGATGATCATACAGATACTTTTCGACCTCAACCGGATATACACTGTAACCGGAAGCTTTTATCATTTCCTTAACTCTACCACGAATATATATATATCCTTGATCGTCCATCATTACAATATCTCCAGTTTTAAGCCAACCATCTCCGGGAAAAATATTAGCCGTTTCCACATCATCATTCCAATATCCTATTGCGTTGGAAGGCGATTGTATCCATAACTCTCCTTCCTCTCCCAAATCAACATCTTTCAATTCATCGCTCAGGTCAGCTATACGAATCTCGTTTCCTACTAGAGGAATTCCAATACTGCCGATAACGTTCTTGGTCGGGGGATTGCAAATCGCGGCACCAATGGTTTCACTCATTCCAAAGGCTTCCACCAAATCACATCCGGTCTTCTCTTTATAAAGATTCAGAACATGTAAAGGCACTGGCGCTCCTCCCGATGCTAGAGACTGGAGGGATGAGAGATCGTATTCATTAACTTTGGGATAGTTAATAACCGCAATATTCATGGTCGAAACGGCGTTCCAGACCGTGCATCGATATTTCTCTATTGCCATAAGCACTGTTTCCATATCAAAGCGGCAAATGAGGATATTTGTAGCTCCTAAATAAATGGGTGCGTTCATGCTGCTGTTCATTGCAGAAACATGGAACAATGGCAACACGGTAAGGTAGATGTCATTAGTGCTGCTAGTGGGAACTATGGTTGCAGTTGATAGGGCGCTGTACAAAGCGTTATAGTGAGTGAGCATAGCACCTTTAGGATTTCCGGTAGTACCTGAGGTATATTGAATAAGTGCCAGATCCTGCTTTATGTCCAGTACTTCTATGGCGCTTATCGGCTCACTGTCCATTATTTCATTCCAATATACAACGTCCTGATATCTATCGGTTTTAATCCAGAGATCAGAAGGAACAGGTAATGTCGGCTCATCGGGCAGATATTCGGATAATGAGGTTACAATAATTTGATCAAGGGACACCTTGTTTCTAATTGCCTGCAGTACGGAAAAAAGAATATCCTCTATTATCACCGTCTTAGCTCCGCTATCATTCAGCATATATACCAGTTCTTCCCCCTTGTTCATCGGATTTCCTGGCACTACTACAAGTCCCAGGGCAGCCGCCGCATAATAACTTATTATGTATTGAGGACTGTTTTCCAGACATAAATAGATGCGGTCCCCTTTGGTGAGACCTAATGACCTTAACCCTCCAGCGAACCGATAAACCATCTTATCCAATTCTTTATAAGTTATAACTTTTCCATAGAAAATTACGGCTGGTTTTTGAGGAAAATGGACAGCATGGTGATGCAAATGCCACAACAAAGGTTCTCTTCCAACTTCCAAGATACGAGGCCAATAAGGAGGCCACGAGTTATCCCAAATTCTTTCCATAGGTTTCACTTTCATTATTAATACCTCCTCTTTTCACAGCATTTCAATTTGCTAACGAACATCACGTCTCTTGGTTATTACATCTATCTGCAATTATGAATGACGGAAGGATGTCTTCCCCTAAGACTAAGACAGCAGGTGCCTTGCACAGTGCTACTCCCTAGCAATGTTTGATTTTCTCTGCGTTTAACAAATTAACTTTTTTAACCTCCCTTTATAGTAATAACGCCATTCTTGCTTCTCTTTCTTTTTTAGCTATCCGTGATTAATTTTGGAAAACATCTGTCTAGCTAAGCAGCACTCCAGATACGATCAGTTTTTGCATATGGGCTACACCTTCGACCTGCGGCCCCATGATGGCGTCCCGGTAAAGCCGGGTAACCTTATAGTCATTCATCAAGCCATAGGATCCGTGGACATCTATAGCGATCCGGGAAGCTTCAACACCTGTCTCACCTATATATGTCTTGCACAGTGCAGCATCTTTTGCAAATACTGCCGGGTTCTTTATATTGTTGGCCAAGTATCCCAGACGATAGGTCAGCCAACGTGCACTTTCCAACATAATAGCCAAGTCGGCAATTTTTAACTGGATGGCTTGAAATTTCGCTATGGGCTCACCGCGATGAGTTTTCTCCTTGGCATATTTCACTGCCTCCTCATAACACGCGAGGATTTGTCCCAGACCTCCTCCGCACATTCCAATCTTACCGAAAGAGATGCCAAACTGTAGTATCGGGTAGCCATTGCCGGCTTTACCCAGTACGTTCTTTGCCGGTACTTTGACATCTTTAAAATATACGTCGAGCAGTTGTCCTCCATGACCGCCAATTTTGTCCCATGGTTCTGATAAAGAATACCCCTCACAGAATTTATCAACTATGAAACCAGTCGGTTTTCCGCTCTCGGCTTCCAGTGCAAATACAATTATGGGACCGGGGAAATTAGCATTTGATATAAAACGTTTGGTACCATTGATTATATAGCTGTCACCGCATTTTACCGCCGTCGTAGTAAGTTGTTTGGGATCAGAACCGGTGCCTGGTTCGGTGAAGGCGAAGGATGCCAGCAACTCGCCTTTACAGCATTTTGGCATGTATTCCATTTTCTGCTCCTCGGTCCCAAACTTGTCGATAGCACCTAGGCCCAAGCAGTTAACGGAAATGAGCGTTTGTGGGGCGGTAGATATCCGCGACAACTGCTCCAAAGCCAGCACGTAAGCGAGATATCCTGCTCCTGCCCCCCCGTACTTGGGATCATAAGGAAGCCCAAAAAGATCCAACTCCGCCATGTCCTTTATAATATCCTCGGGAATCTGTTTTTCTCGGTCAATCTTGTCCGCAATAGGCTCTAAGTTCTTCTCTGCAAATTCCCTGACCATTTTTTGGATTAGTGCCTCTTCCTTGCTTAGTGAAAAATCCATCTTATTTACCTCTCTTTCGGTTAGTTTAGTTAAATATCTATCAGCATTATTTCCTTACCTCGCTTTATCATATGAGGATTCACCTCAATCACATTGTTGCTGAATAACTCGTTCGATCACCTGAGTTTTTCGGAAAAATCGGTTAGGTTACTTCTGCTGTTCCAATTCCTCTGCCGCAACTACATCCACTCATAGTATCATGTTTTAATAGGTAAAAATTTCAGCTGGTGCCTCGATTGCGGAATCATCTCCATACTGAACAATCTCCCCCACTCTCCAAACGTTGGGTAATACATTACCAACATAGAACTTCATGGAGAGAACCTTACCATAGTAGAAGTTATATTCATAATGTTCTGGTCCCAGTTGTTCCATCCGATTCTTCGCTATCAGAGCTTGATCCATAAGGCAATAGGCGCCGTATAGCTGACCGGTAATAGTCAGTAAGCGCGTTGCATAGGTTGTCAGCATACCGATTTTACCTTCTTTTATATAAGCAAATATGCAAGCCTGCACCTCTCGGTAGGCTTTAAGCGCCCGTGAAAGATTTACAAATTCTTTATCAAAGCTGGCCTTATTCTGGTTAGTGGTTATGAAGTCTTCAATTTCTTTCAGTAAGTCTGCAAATAGAGTACCTTTTTTCATACTCCATTTGCGTCCGACCAAGTCCTGAGCCTGAATGTAATTAGTTCCTTCATAAAGCGAATAAATCTTACAATCTCGTGCAGCTTTGGCAGGAACATAATCTTCTGTATATCCATACCCGCCATGGACTTGAATAGACTCTGCTATCAAAGTCCATGCCTCATCACTAGGATATGCTTTGCAAACCGGCGTAAGGCACTCAATCCTTTCATTTGCTATTCTTCTTTTTTCAGGATTGGGATCATTATGAGCGACGTCTATATAATAATAACACTTGGCCATCATTGCTCGGATTGCTTCAAGGGTGGCTTTGTTAACCAGGAGCATTCTCTTGATATCCTCGTGATTAATTATCTGAGTACGGCCGGCTTTGGGATTAGTCATTAATCTACCCTGAATCCGCTCCCTGGCATAGTTGACTGCATTCCAGTAGGCATTGGCTGCTGTTCCCAAAGAAATAACCGCTACATCCTGACGGGCTTCGTTCATCATTTGGAACATCTGATCCATTCCTTCGCCAACACCGGTTTCGTCTGGAGGATTGCCCAGCAGCCAACCACGACAGTTGTTATCATCGCCAAATGAAAGCGATACGGTAGCATTTCCATGATGACCCATCTTATGTTCTACCCCAGTAGAATGAACATCGTTGTCCCCAAGGCTACCGTCTTCATTGACCCAGTATTTGGGTACGACAAAAAGCGATATGCCCTTGGTTCCTTTGGCCGCTCCTTCAATTCTGGCCAAATAGAGATGGATAATATTTTCTGCATGTTGTCCATCTCCAGAAGAAATAAATATCTTGGACCCCTTTATTTTAAAAATCCGGGGGTCATCGGTAGGAAATGCTTTGGAGAGAATATCACCTACGTCAGAACCTGCAGTAGGTTCGGTAAGTGCCATAGTTCCACTCCATTCTCCGCTGAACATTTTGGATAAAAACATATCCTTCAAGCTTTTATCGCCAAAGGTCTTAATCAGGTTGGCAGCACCTGTGGTCAGCCCGACATATCCAGGGAAGGAGGGGCTGGCACCCACCATTAATTCAGTAATAAAGCAGTATAGAATCTGGGGAATGGTTCCATCTTCGTCCGAAATATTGCTAGTTCCCCAGCCGTTTTCTTGGATATACCTGAATACTTTGGGATAGGTAGGAGGAATGATTACTTTCCCGTCTTCAAAGCGTACTGGATTGTTTTCACCATCTTCATCGGTAGGAAATATTACTTCGGCTGCTATTTTATAGAACTGATCGATAAACATATCAATGTCCTCTTTGGCGTAGTATCCATCATATTTTGGATACGCGAAAATTTCTTCGACCGGTAACCATTCTTTGAGAATGAACTTAATGTCCCGCGTATTATACGCAAAATTCGATGCCATATTTTCAACACTCCCTTGTTTTTTCAATCATCTATCTGGGATGAAGGTTTTTGGGGTGCAAAGTGCTCGAACGGTTTTGACTACTAACCTCCTTCCCGTGCTGCCTGACCTCCCAGCCTTTGAACACCGTTTGGAATTCTAGAAAACGTATATCCAGCCACCTTACAACCCGATTGTGTATTGCTGTTAATTGCTCCTGCAATCGTTCTCGTTCATCTACCGCCTCCCGCAGTTCCCGATACAGGTCATCGGGTATGTATACTTCCCGATAACGCCCGTCTTTCGCCAGCATAGCTATGGTTTTGGCGATCGCTTCTGCTAGGATTATTATCATCCAGTTCCCTCGTTCGTTTGACATGGAATGGATTTACTATGGACAGATTGTGGCCTTGGCGTTTAAGGTGATACAAACCAGTAATGTCCAGTAGGTTGTTTCCCATGACATCCTATAGACGCTTCATTTTACTTAACAGTAAGTAAAATGAAGCGTCTTGTCAACCCTTTTTTATAAGTCCTCAGTACTCAGGTAAATATATCCATCAGTACGGATATACTGAAGTGCCTTCTCATTATGAAAGTAGTTATTATAAATGATGTGGCAGCGTAGAATTTAATAGGAAAAATGAGTTGAATCATGACAAGAAACCTTGGTAGAAATATCAAAGGTATGTTCTTAAGTATTACCGTGCAATTCATGGTCAACACTGTCAAACCTTCCTTGGGTCTTAACGTTTTACATCAGTGACCAGAATAGATTGCCCCCTCTCTATAGTTCTTTTCCCCCAAATATCTGATTCTTCCTCACTAATCTTAGGCTTGTAGATATTTGCTATCCATCTCAACCGTAACTTTGTCATTGATCGTCAACATTCGAGAAATACCATAAATCTTGTTAAGTTCATAATCAAAGAAATATCGGCAGGTGTATATTTTCCCCATATAAAAATCCTGATCATATCCCTGCCCGTTATTGGTTTGGAGTTCCTTTTGAGCTACTATCGCCTGTGTCAACCATTGCCAGGCAATTGATATATAACAGAACATCTCCAAATATAAAACTGAATCAGCTAGATACTCTTCTATTCTGCCCTCAACAGATAATCCGAGCAAGCACCTGGTTACAAGGGCCAACTCACTCATGGCTTCCAAGAGCTCTGCTGCCATGTTTTGGAGATTTTTAAATTTCTGTGCTTCTTTGGTTATTGCCGAGACTTCTTCAATAAAAAGCTCTAGAGCTTTGCCTTTTTTCATGGTGATCTTCTTGCCCAGCAAATCCTGACCTTGTATGCCGGTTGTACCTTCATGAATTGCATCAATTCGCACATCACGGAAATATTGTTCCACAGGAAAATCCTGGCAGTAGCCATATCCCCCCAGGCATTGTATAGCTGCACTGGTTGCCAGTATCCCTGCTTCAGACGGATAAGTCTTAACAACAGGAACCAGTAGCTCAACCAGCATATAGTATTTTTCCCGCTCCTCTTCTCCTAAACTTACTTTTGCCAAGTCAAGATATTTGGCAACCTGCAGACATATCGATAATCCACCTTCAGCAATTGCTTTCTGCATGAGCAGCATACGTTTAATATCGGCATGTTCGATTATCGGAATCATAGGTGATTTCGGATCTTTTTCCATAGGCTTACGGCCCTGGCGTCTTTGGCTAACGTATTCTAATGCAGTATAATAGGCTGCAGTAGTCTTTCCGACAGCTCCAATACCCACATTTATACGCTCTTCATTCATCATATGAAACATATAAACCAGTCCCTTCCCCGGCTCACCAATTAGATATCCCCTGCAGTCATTATTCTCTCCCATTGTCAACTGGCCAATGGGACTTCCTTTATAACCCAATTTATGTTCGATTCCATCGCACGAAATATCGTTGTATTCAAGTTCACCATCATCCTCTAACCTAAACTTGGGAACTACAAACAAGGAAATCCCCTTAACCCCTCTGGGAGCTCCTTTAATCCGGGCTAACATCATGTGAACCGTATTCTCACAGGCACTGGTATCTGCCGCTGATATAAATATCTTTTTGCCTTTAATTAGATAGTATCCCTGGTCTGTCTCTTCGGCACTTGATGCCAGATCCCCTAGAGAACTACCTACATCAGGTTCAGTCAAGGCCATGGTACCCTGCCATTCAGCGGAACATAATTTATCTAGATATTTCTCTTTTATCTTTTCTGAGGCAAACGTTTTCACAATGTTGGCTGCACCTGCAGTTAGCATTTGGTAAGCACTCAAGGAATAATTTGATGCGGTAAATAAGAAACCGTAAACAAACTTGATGATATTAGGTATTTGCTGCCCCCCTGATTCATAATCCCAATCAGCGTTGATCCAACCTCCCTGACCAATTTCGTCTAGAAAGTCCCTAACTGCAGGATGCACCTTAGCCTGACCGTCTTCGTAACGAGGCGGGTTATGATCCATATCCTGTAATACCGGGTAACATAAATCACTGCCGATTTTCTCTGCTGTGTCAATAATCATGTTAAAGGTTTCCATGCTGTGATCTCTGTAATATTCGTATTTTGTCAACGATTCAACCTCAAATACTTGTTCTAAAAGAAACCTAATGTCTTGCCTGTTTGCAAAACGATTCACCAATTTGAGCACATCCTTTCAATATAACTACATTCCTATATCAAAGCTGAAGTTACCCGCTCCCGACCAAGGGCTGCAGGCATAACCGTTTTTCCCCACAAACATAGCGCATGCTTGTTGTGCGTGGTCCACTTCGCCGCCCATATAAGTCGAATATTACAGTTGCTCCCTACCCACATTGCTCTGCTTGCTGGCTGTACCATTTTAACTTGGCATCTTCCATTTATGTATCTGGCTTACGGTTGATTTACTTGCTCATAGTATCCCAAGCAATATTTCCTCTGGCAAACATTAATCATATCCGATGTTAAGATTTAGATCACATATATAGCACAGTATCTAAGATGAAAAAAAATAACTCTTTTAAACCCTTTCCCATAACGTGGCATTTGCATTACCAAAGCCGCCGCAAAGAGCAGCCAGGCCATATTTTGCATCGAACTTATCCGTTTTCATAATGTTATTTAGAGTTACTACCAATCTTGTTCCTGATTCACCCAGAGGATGTCCTAATGCTAAAGCGCCTCCCCAGATGTTGACCCTCGCAAATGGTGCATTTTTCTCGATTCCCAGTTCTCTCACACAGACCAGGGTCTGGCTGGCAAAAGCTTCATTCAATTCAATTACACCTACATCATCTAAACTGATACCAGTTCTATTTATCACTTTATTGACTGCAGGAATCGGTCCAACTCCCATAATAGTCGGATCATTTCCGGCCATTGCCCCTGCTTTGTATTTGATTGTATACTCACAGCCTAATTCATCCGCTTTTTCACGGCTCATGAGTAATAATGCACAGGCTCCTGCAGTTAATGGTGATGAAAGAGCAGCAGTAATAACGCCATTTTCTTTAAAGGGAGACTTCATTGCAGCCATTGATTCTATAGTTATATCCTCTCTTATCCATTGATCTGTTTTAACCATAAACTTATTCCCATCATCATCTTCGCCCTCAATAGGAATAATTTCATAATCAAATTTACCTGCATCTCTAGCCGCTGCAGCTTTCTTATTACTCCAATAAGCTACCGATTGCATATCTTCAGGCTTTACCTTCCACATTTCTGCAACTTTCTCAGCAGTTGCACCCATCAGTATATCCTCTAAACTTCCGTATCTGCTGACAACTCGGGGAGGAAATTCTGCTCCCATTCCCATAGGAACATGCAACATATCTTCAACTCCTGCGGCAATATATATATCACCTTCACCACACATAATTGCTCTAGCAGCGTGTTCTATAGCAGACATACCAGAAGGACATTGCTGACAGATGGTATTAGCTGCGACAGTATCTGGGTAGCCTCCTGCCAGCCAAGCAAGCCGCCCCACATCAAAGGTCTGACCGGTTTGATTGGCGCACCCACAAAATACCGCTTCAACATCTTCAGGTTTAACTTGCTGGTTGCGAGCAAATAATCCGTCGTATACTGCGGTAACAACTTCATCAATTCGCACATTGCGAAACCATCCTTTTTTAGCATGAGCTCTAACATTTGCTGACCTTACTCCATCGACTATTACGCATTCTTTCATAATTTTCTCACTGCCTTTCATATTTTATTTCACCGTTACTTACATTTAGCGCAAATCCCGGTTGAATAAGCTTTACTGCCTTTACAGCTTAAATTTCTTAATGGCTTGCCCACTTTTAACCAAAGGAGTTTTAACTGCCATTTTAGTTGTATACAGCACAACTTCCTGAAAATTTTCCTTTTAATTCAATAAATCATACTTTTTCTACCTCCTTTCATGTTGTTTGATCATCTTGTCATGGTGTTTCAGAGCTTTCATGCTAATAAATAATCTCTGCTGTTATAACTCATTGTGCAGTCATGTCTGAATAATGCCATTATCTATCTTTGAATACAGGTTTACGCCGTTCCGTAAAGGCCTGCATTCCTTCCAGGTGATCATCCGTCTCAAAGCAAGCTCTGAAGCATTTCATTTCAAACTTTAATCCCCTATCCAAATCCATACTGTAGCCATAGTTGATCGATGCCTTGGCCAGCTTCATAATAGGTATTGATTTCGCTGCTATTTTACTAGCTAATCCTTTGGCTTCATTCATCAGCTCGTCAGGTGCCACAACCATGTCTACTAATCCCAATTCGTATGCACGTTTGGCATCTATGATATCTCCCGTATAAATGAGCTCTTTGGCCCTGCTTATCCCGATCAAACGTGCAAGCCTCTGCGTTCCTCCTCCTCCCGGAATAATTCCCAGATTAATTTCTGGTTGGCCAAATTTAGCACTGGTAGTACTAATTCGAATATCACAGGCCATTGCGACCTCGCAGCCCCCGCCAAGTGCCAACCCATTGATTGCAGCAATCACAGGAACAGGGAACTCCTCGATTTTTCCTTGTGTGCGCTTAACCAGTTCAGTACGATCCATCACTTCTGATACTTCAAGACCTTTCATCATTTTTATGTCAGTACCCGCTGCAAAAGCCTTATCTCCTTCGCCAGTAATTATAAGTACCCTTACCCGGCTGGCTTCTATCAGCTCATTAAACAGGTTATCCAATTCCTGGAACATATCAAGATTCAAAGCATTTAGGGCTTTAGGTCTGTTTAACGTCACCATCCCTATACCCTCTTCATCAAGGCTATATTTTATGGTTTTGTATTGGTTATCCATCTACACCCTCCCTATCCTCATATAAGTCCGACAGCTTCACCATCCATAACAACAATACCGTCCTGGTTTTCACACCAAGTCCTGAAGGTTATCAAGTTTTTCCCTTCATCCCTTTCTATTACTTGAGCTATAGCCTTTATCGTATCTCCCATATAAACAGGATGAAGAAACTTGATGCTTTGGCTCAGGTATACTCCACCTGGTAATTCCCTCGCCATAACTCCGGATAGTATCCCAACCCCTATAATACCGTGGGCTATTGGTCTGGCAAACTTCGATTTAGCTGCATATTCACGATCAATATGAAGCGGATTCATATCCGCGGTAATACCCGCAAAGAGATAAACATCCGTCTCAGTAATGGTTTTCTTAAACGAAACAACATCACCTATATTCATTTCGCTCCCCCTTTCAATTTAAGATTTATCATTTATTAGTCCCTGATGACCTAATGTCAATATTTAACGCAATATTCATGCCATGTACTATTTGTTATATTTCTTATATAATCGCAATCCAAGAGCCAGTGGATGTTTCATTCTCTTTTTTCTATACATACACATTTATTAATATCTGGATCATCTTGACAAAACCCAAAGGCCTGTCTCATGATTTCATAACAATATGTAACGCTATTGGTTACATATTGTTTAAACTCTGTACGACGAAAGAAGTCAGTTAACAAAATTAGGTATCACAGCAAGATACTTAAATAGCTTTATCATTTAGGGCTGTGTGCATATGGCGCAGTAAAACGGCCCTTTTTGCGAAGCGAAACGGCCGCAATGCGAAGCTTAGCGGCAGCTCAATCTTTGTTTGAGTAGAAGCATCATTTTCCCCATAATGATGGAAGCCATCTACAGATGGCAAATACATCATAAGGAGGATAATGTATGCTTGATTACAAAGATATCATTATCAAACACTACGTTCTTGAAATGTCTGGTAGCCAGATAGCCAGACAACTGAACGCGAGTAAGTCGGGAGTCAACGACTTCCTGAGATCCTTCAAAAAATGTGAGACATTAAGTTTCCCATTACCTGAAGGTATCACCAACTACGGGATTGCTGATCTTGTCTATGGAAGTCTTCCAGGATCCGGAGGCAGAGATCTCAGCTATGAATTCCCTGATTTTCAAGAAGTAGCCAGGATGATGGACACCCGGAAGAACATGACCCTTGTATTCCTTTGGAACCGATATAAAAAGCGGTGCCTTTTCTTAAAGATCTTGTAAAAAAAAACGAACCCACAATACAAGATAAAGTAGATATTGCCATTAAATGGATAGCCAAAGGATATTGTGCAACCCTTGTATTGCGATTGGTCGGGCTTAGCCGCTCAACATACTATTACCATCTTA
>Ga0334884_1004406_pt1 | contig 14552 bp, 10 predicted proteins | sample GraSluR1_MG_7_FD_207215 | JGI IMG/M metagenome (GOLD analysis project Ga0334884, IMG submission 207215) | Sludge microbial communities from methane-producing bioreactor in Wageningen University, Netherlands - Granular Sludge_12_05 R1 | ecosystem: Engineered > Bioreactor > Anaerobic >...
AGACGGCCGCCTGCGCCGCGCCTGGCTGGGCCTGGTCGAGGGCGGTGGCGTAGTCACCCAGGCGCCACGCCGCCTCCACCGCGCCCAGGCGCAAGGGCAGATCGCCCGGCGCCTGGACCAAAGCGCCGGCGAAGTGAGCCAGGGCTTGCGCCGGGTCTTGCTCCAGCACCAGCCGCCCCATGACCAGCGCGTACAGCGGTGTCGCCGGCGCGTGCGACGGGCGCTGGCTCAAAAAAGCCGCCGCCTCGCTGCGCCTGTCGAGCTCGAGGGCCGCGGCGGCGGCGCCGTCGATCCAGGCGGCCTCACCTCGGGGCGCCGCCGCCGTGAGGGCTTGGCCAAAGGCCGCGAGGGCCGCCTCGGCCTGGCCCGTGGCCAGCAACGCTTGCCCCAACAAGGCCTGCTCCGCTGGGGTGGCTGGTGGCGCGGCGCGCAACAGCGCCAGCGCCTCGGCGCTCTGGCCCTGGGCCAGGGCGACTTCCGCTGCCAGGGTGTCGTGCCACGCGGGTGGCGCCGCGCCGATGTCCGAGAGGGTCACGAGCAGGGACGCCCGCGCCGTCTGCCCTGCCGCCAAGGATAGGCTGGCCAGGCGCCGCAACAGCTCGGGTCGCAGGGGATGGGCGGGATCGTGGGCCAGCGCCGCCAAGAGGGCGCTCTCTGCTGCGGCGTCGTGCCCCAAGGCCTGCTCGGTCCGGGCGAGGGCCAAGTAGATCTCGACGCTGGGTCGGGCCGCCGCGGCGGCGGCGAGCTCAGGTTGCGCCTGGGCCGGACGCCCACACTCGAAGTGGGCCCAGCCGCGGAGAAAGTGGGCCCGCGCCAGACCCGGGCGAATGCGCTCTAGCCGCGCCAGATAGACCAGGGCGTCCGCCCAGCGCCGCTGGCCCATGAGACGCTCGGCCGTCAACAAGGCGATGCGCGCGTCGTCGGGCAGGAGGGCCTCTTCCACGGCGCTGCCGACGCGCTCTTGCACCTTCTCGCTGACTTTGCCTGCCAGCCGCCCCACCTTGTCGAAGAGGGTGCTCACGGCGACGCTCCTTGGTGCAGACGCTGGCAGAGCTCGGAGACGGCGAAGACCTTCTCCGCGGAGAAGCGGCGCACGGCCGTGGCGCAGATCTTCTCGGCGTCTTCCCCCCGGCTGGCGTTCAGGTAGGCGTGGGCCAGGTTGTGGTAAGCGCCGATGAAGTCGGGGTTGCCCGCCACGGCCCGCTCGCAGGGATCGATGGCTGCCGTGAAGTTGCGTGCCTTGAGCTCGGCCACGCAGGTGTCGAAGGCGCGCTCCCCGAGGCGGTTGTGCATCATCCCATAGGCGCCCAAGGCCACCGTGGCCAGGGAGACGAGCGTGGCTGCGGTGATGGCCGGCAGCATCCAAGCCACCTTCCAGCCGCCGAGGCGCCGCAGGGGGACCACCGCCCCCAGGGCCACGCCAAAGACGAAGCCCGCGCCGTGGGCGATGTTGTCGATGCCCATGGAGGTGCCGTAGCTCGCCGCCAAACCAAAGAGCATCACGAAACCGGCCCAGCGCAACATCCCGTTGCGGATGGCCAGCCCGTAGCTGGTGCCGGCGCGGTGTCCGGCGGCGACGGCCAAGCCCAAGAAACCCATCAGGGCTCCCGAGGCGCCGGCGACGATGCCCGCGCCCCCGAGGAGGTTCGACGTCGCCATGGAGAGAATCCCCGTGACCACGAAGAGGACCCAGGCCAAGGCGCTGCCATAGAAGCGCTCGACCTCCGGGCCGGCGATGCGCAGGGCGTAGCCGTTGAAGAGCAAGTGGATGGCGCCGAAGTGGATGAAGTTCGACATGATCAGGCGCCAGGGCTCGAAGTCGCCGCGGATGTGGGCGCCCCAGCGCCACATGATGTCCACGGGGGGCATGAACAAGATGGAGAGGAGGTTGTCAGCGCCAAAATGCTGGACGCCGTCGATGGTCATCAAGAGGTAGAGGCCAGCCAAGACCACGAGAATGATCTTGGTCGTCGGGGACTCGCTGGGGAGGAGCGCCGACACGCTGCGGTGGAGACGGAGCAGGTGTTTGCTCGGCAGCGGCGCTTCACACTTGGGACAGCGGCGCGCGTCGCCGTCGACCAAGGATTGGCAGGCTGGGCAGTGTTTGTGGGGGTAGGCCCGGTGCTGGGCGCGGTTCTCTTCGGCCCGGGCGCGCTGCTCACGGCGTTGTTTCATCTGGCGCACCTTCCATTTGATGCGGGTCGTGTTGATGCCAAGCCGGCGGAAGAGGCGCTCTAGGGCGGACATGGGGGACCTCCAAGGGGTGGGCACGTAGCGGCCATGGCAGGGTACCGCTGGGGAGAGGGTGACGAGGGCATCAGGGTGACGCCGCCTGGGGGCGCGAGGGCCGCGTGACCTCTTGCATGAGGTGGTCGAGGGCGTGCTGCAAGACCGCGTCGGCCGGCATCTCATAGGGGAGGAAGTGGTCGGGTTCGATGCCGACCTCTTCGATCTCGTGTCCCGTGGCGCTCAAATAGCGGCTGGTGGTGATCTTCAGGCCACTGCCGTCGCCGAGGGAGTAGGTGGTCTGGACGGAACCTTTGCCGTAGGTGGTCTGGCCGATGATGTGGCCACGCTGGTAGCGCTGGAGGGCGGCGGCGAGGATCTCACTGGCCGAAGCGCTGCGGCTGTTGACCAGCACCACCAGGGGGAGGTCGATGGCGATGGGTTGCTGCGCCAGGTGCACTTTGAAGACCTCACCCATACGGTTCTGGGAGCAGATCTCTACCCCTTCAGGCACGAAGAGATCCGTCATGATGATGGCCTCATCGAGCATGCCGCCGGGGTTGTCGCGCAGATCCAGGACCAGCGCCGCCAGGGTGCCGCATTTCTCGAGGTGCCGCACGGCGTTCTGCAACTCCAGGGTGACCCCTTCTTGAAAGGAGCGGATGCGCACGTGCCCCACCTGGGCGTTGAGGTGGGTGGCCAGCACGGCCGGGATGCGGACGGCTTCGCGTTGCACGTCCAGGACGCGATCCGTGCCGTTGCGGCGGATGGTCAGGGTGACGGCGGTCCCAGCGGCGCCGAGGAGGCGTTCGCGGATTTCGGCGATGGTGACACCATGGAGGGCAAAGCCGTCGATGGCGACCAGGAGGTCGCCGAGCTCGAGGCCGGCGCGGCTGGCGGGCGAGGCCGGCGTCAGGGCGACCACGAGGATACCCTCTGGGCGGCGCTCCACGTCGAAGCCCGGGTTGATCAGGCGCCCGTGAATGCGGCCGCGCCACTGGACATACTCGTTGGCGGGCATATAGCGCGAGTGGGTGTCGAGTTGATGAACCGCGCCGTGGGCAGCGAAGTCGACGAGCATGTCCAGGGCAGGTGGATCCACATAAAAGGCATCGATGAGTTCCAAGGACTCGGCGACCAGGGCGATGGCTTCGGGAGGTGCCTGGGGCATGAGGCGCTCGCTGGCTTGACCCGTGCGCGGGCGCGGTGTCGCCGCGAGGCCGATGATGACGCCGGCCATGAGGTAGAGGCTCAGGCGAAGGGGCTGGAGCCAGCGCAGGTGGCGGGTGCGCGACGCACGGCTCATGGCTTGCCGCTGAGGATGTGATGCCCCTTGAGTTGGTTGAGCGCCATGAGCAAGGGCAGGTCGGTGATGGTGGCGTCGGCCGCGCTGGTCGTCGCGTCGGGAGGGGGGCCTTCACTGGGGAGGGCGTGGCTCAAGTCTTCCTCGCGGGGCGCCTTGTCGCCCGAGGCGCTCGGGAGCTGGACGTCCTCGACGACGATGTCCGGGCTGATGCCCAGGCCCTGAATCGAGCGGTGCTTGGGGGTGTAGTAGCGCGCGATGGTGAGCTTGAGGCCGCTGCCGTCGCTCAAATCGTAGATGTTCTGCACCGAACCCTTGCCGAAGCTCTGGGTGCCGACCAGGACGGCGCGGCCGTGGTCCTGCAGGGCGCCGGCGACGATCTCCGAGGCCGACGCCGAGCCGCGGTTGATGAGCACCACCAGGGGCAAGTCGATGTAGGCTTTGCGCCCGCTGGCGCTGTGAGAGGCCAGCTCCAGACCGCTGCGGCCTCGGGTGGTGACGATGAGGCCGTTTTCCATGAAGACGTTGGCGAGATCGACGGCTTCGCGCAGGAGACCGCCGGGGTTGTTGCGCAGGTCGAGGACGATGCCCTTGAGTTTGGCGTCGCCGTTTTCGGTGCGCAAGGCGTCGTAGGCGCGCCGCACCTCGTAGCCGATGTTCTCAGAGAAGGTGCGCACGGCGATGAGGCCAAAGCCCGGCTCCAGGAGCTGGTGTTCCACGGCGACGATCTTGACGGTGCGGCGCTCCAGGATGAACTCCAGGGGGCGACTCTCTCCTTTGCGTTGGATGAAGACGCGGACGTTGGTGCCCTCTTCGCCGCGCAGCTTGTTGACCACCTCCTCGACGCTGGCCTCCTTGGTCGAGAGGTCCTCGACGCGGACGATGATGTCACCGGCGCGGACGCCGGCCCGGGCGGCGGGACCGCCGGGGATGGGGGCGATCACCATGAGTTGGCCGTCGCGGACGCCGATCTCCATCCCGACGCCGACGAAGCGGCCCGCCGTGCGTTCGCGCAGGACCCGGAGCTCGTCGGGGGTCAAAAAGGAGGAGTGGGGATCGAGGGCGCGCACCATACCCTTGATGGCGCCATAGATGATGGCCTGGTGGTCGACGGCTTCGACGTAATGCTGCTCGATGCGGTTGAGCACCTGGGCAAAGGTGTCCAGGCGCGCGTAGGGGTCGAGGTTGCGCTCCGATGCCTCGATCCACGGCTGGGCGAGCTGCCCCAGGGCGAAGCCGAGGAGCAAACAGAGCAGCGCCGCGAACAGGTGCCACAGGCGCGAGCGCCAGAGAGCAGAAGGAGGGCGACGTGTGGCCATAATGGGCACCTGCTGGGGCAGAGAGGGGCTGGGCCGCAGGAGCAACTCTGCGGCCGCGGCCATTCATTCCAGGAAATCGCGGCTGCTACAGGACTTGCAAGAGGTACGCCGCTGAATCGTGAGGGTGCCACAATCGAGGCAGCGTTTGAAGAGGGGATCCACGGCTTCGGCGCCGCTTTTGCGGGCGGGCGCCGGCTGCTGCGGGAGCGTGTCGCCGCTGCAGCGCGTCCACAGCGGCGTGGCGCGATAGAGGCGCGGTTGCAAGCGTCCCACGGCGGCAGAGGCGGCCTCGCGTTGCAGCGCCTGCTCATATGCGCTCTGGGCGCGCTCCTCTTCGCCGAGGCCCTCCAGGGCCAGGCCCACGGCCAACCAGGCTTCGGCCCACTCGGGGTGCTTGTTGACCACGTCGCGCGCCGCCGCCAGCGCTCGCCGGGCTTCGTCGAGGGCGAAGAAGACCCGGCTGCGCAAGAGCAGCGCCTGCCTCTCCTGCTGGGGGGCGAAGGTCTTGGCGGCGAGACTCGCCGCGTAGAGGGCTGCGCCGAGGTGACCGGCGCCGAGGTGCGCTTCGGCTTGTAGGGTTGGCAGCCGGGGGTCGGTGGCGGCGTGCTTGGCGGCCACGGCGAGGTCTGCCTGGGCATCGGCGCAGCGTGCGGCGGCGAGGTAGGCCGTGGCGCGCTGGAGGCGCAGGGCACCGTCCTCGGGCTGGGCGAGGATGGCCGCGTCCAGCTTGGCCAGGCGCTGGTCGGGGGAGTCGCCGCCCTGCTCTGCCGCTAGGGCGATGCGGGCAAAGGCGTTCTCTATGGCCTCCACGCCGGGCGCCAGGGCGCGCGCGTCACCAATGTCTTCGGCGGCCGCCGTGATGTCGCCGCTCTGTTCATGGGCGAGGGCGCGCTCCAAGAGGCAGCGGGCGGCCCACTCGCCAGGCGGCGGTTGCTGCAGCGCGGCGATGGCTTGGGCGAAGTGCCCCAAGGCGCGCAGGGCCTGGCCGCGCACGAGGATCGCCTGCGGTGGCGGAGGTTGGGCGGGATCCAAGCCGTCCAAGAGGGCCAGCGCCTGGTCAGGGTGGCTGAGCACGAGATCTGCCGCGCGCTTGGTGACCGAGGCCGGGGACTCGACGATCAAGCCGCGCTCGACGAGCTGCTCCATGGCCTTCTCGGCGAGCTCCGCTGTGGCCTGTCCAGCGAAATCTTGGGCGATCTTCTCGAGCTCGGGGCCGACGTCGGGGCTCTCGAGGAAGGCCAAGCCCTGGATGATGCCCTGGCGGATTTCATCAGGCCCAGCGGCGAGCATTTGCTGCCCGATGGCCTGCATGGCCGGGCTGGCGCTGGGGAAGGAGAGGATGAGCAGGATGGCGAAGATCCGCTGCTCGGCCCGGGTACGGCCCTTCTCGATCTGGGTCATGATCGTGTCGAAGGGGACCACTGGGAGGTAAGAGGCGATGGCTTGGGCGAGCTCTTCGGCGTTGCCGCCGCGCAAGGCCAGACGCAGAACGCCAAGATCGGGGTAGAGGCGCAAGACCGCGTTGGCCTGGTCGTCGGCAGTGCTGAAGACCACGGCGCGGCTCTGCTTGGACTTGGGATCGGGCTGCTGTGGGGTGTAGCCCTGGGAACCCAAAAGCTGGGCCAGCAGGCCGAGCTCCTGTTGCGGTTGTTGTGACGCAATGAGGAGGATGCGCGTCTCTGGGGTCGGCGTGGCGGATGGGTGGGTGGTCATGCGGAGCAACTCCCTGGCTGAACGATTGAAGAGCGACATCGAGCGCAGCACGGTGACGGCCCTTGGCCGTGTCCCATGGTGCTCCCGCGGGTAGTCGAGCAACAGAAGCACCGCGCCGGATTTGGCAAGCGTGGTTGCCGCGCCGGGCCGAGGCGCCAGCGCGGCTCAGGGTTCAGTAGGCTTGGGCCTCGGCGTCGAGATCGTCGGCGTCGATGAAGCGGTCGATGTCGAGCTTGCGCAAGTTGACGTCGAAGTCGCGGGTGGCGATTTTGGCGAGGATTTCCTGCAGGACGTCTGCAGGCGCCACACTCCCGCGCTCGCCGTCCTTATAGGTGCGCAGGCTCAGGGTTTCGCTCTCCACTTCGCGGGCACCGACGACGCACATATAGGGGGTCTTGGCGATCTCGGCTTGCCGGATTTTGTAGCCGATTTTCTCCTGGCGATCGTCGACGTGGGTGCGGACACCGGCCGCTTCCCAGGCTTGCGAGATTTGGCGACAGAAGGGGATGCAGGCGTCGTTGATGGGCAAGAACTGCACCTGCACCGGCGCGAGCCAGGTGGGGAAGACCCCCGCCAGGTGCTCGAGGAGGATGCCGACGAAGCGTTCGATGCTGCCAAAGATGGCCCGGTGGATCACCACGGGGCGTTGGGCCGAGTTGTCGGGCGCCACGTACTCGAGCTCGAAGCGCTCAGGGAGTTGGAAGTCGAGCTGGATGGTGGCGCATTGGACTTGGCGTCCCAAGCTGTCTTGGACGTAGATGTCTATCTTGGGGCCATAGAAGGTGCCGTCGCCGGGGTTCACCTTGTAGGGCCTGCCGTTCGCGTCGAGGGCCTTGCGCAGGCTGGCCTCGGCCAGCTCCCACAGGGAGACTTCGCCCATGAAATCAGCCGGGCGCGTGGCGAGGTAGTAGCGATACTCGAGGCCGAAGTGGCCGTAGAAGACGTCGACCAGGCGCAGGAGGCGCTGGATTTCGGCTTCGATCTGGTCGGGGGTGGCGAAGATGTGAGCGTCATCCTGGGTGAACTGTCGCACCCGGGTCAGGCCCGTGAGGGCCCCCGAGAGCTCGTTGCGGTGGAGGACTTGGGTCTCGGCCACCCGCAGAGGAAGCTCGCGGTAAGAGCGCTTGCGCACCTTGTAATAGAGCATGGTGTCGGGGCAGTTCATGGGCTTGATGCACATCAACTTGTCCTCGACCTCGAGGCAGAACATGTTGGTCCGGTAGTGCTCGAGGTGTCCGCTCTGGGCGTAGAGCTCGCTGTCGTAGATGAGCGGGTTGCGGATCTCCTGATAGCCCTCTTGGCGCTGGAGCGAGCGCCACAGGCCGACGAGCTGGTCGTAGACGACGACGCCGTTGGGCTGCCAGAAAGCGGCACCCGGGGCGTAGGGGTGGAAGAAAAAGAGGTCGAGCTCGCGCCCCAAGCGGCGGTGGTCGCGCTTCTTGGCTTCCTCGCGGATGGTCAGGTAGGTCTCCAGTTCGTCTTTGGTGGGCCAAACCGTGCCGTAGATCCGCTGCAACATCGGCCGGGTGGAGTCGCCGCGCCAGTAGGCGCCCGCCACCGAGAGGAGCTTGAAGTGTTTGCACTCGCCTGTACGGCGCACATGGGGGCCGGCGCAGAGGTCGACGAAGTGACCGTGCTTGTAGATGGACATCTCCGGGTCGGCGATGCCATCGATGAGCTCGAGCTTGTAGCTCTGCTTGAGATCATCGAAGTAGCGCGTTGCCTCTTCCCGAGGCATGGCCGACTTCTCGAAGGGGGTGTTGGCCTTGATGGAGGCCCGCATCTTCTCGGTGATCACCGCCAGGTCATCATCGGTGAGTGGCCTGGGGAGCTCGAAGTCGTAATAGAAACCATCGGCGATGGGTGGCCCAATGGCCAGGCTGGCGTCGGGGAAGATCTCGAGGACCGCTTCGGCCATGATGTGCGCCGTCGAGTGGCGCAAGCGGTAGAGCTTCTCCTTACGCGCCACGGGATCGGGGGACTGCACTGCAACGGGGACGTCTTCGTTCACGGTGTACTCCAGACGAAAGGAAGTGCTGGGGGGACGACGAATGGCCGGCCAGCGCTGGCGTGGGACCCACGCAGAACCAGGTCAGCACGATGCGCGGCGCATGGAAGATGAGCGCACACGGAACCTTCGCTTGCCGGGTGCGGTGGACGACGAGTCGATGGTCGTGATCTCTGGCGCCTAGTCGGTCGTTGGGCGCTGGCGCTTCTGGCGGGTCGTCACGGTGCGACGACGTCGGATGCGGTCTTTCTTCTTAGCGCGATTCTTGGCGCGAATCATTTTATTCGAGCGCCGGCGGTCTCCACGTCCCATGATCTGCTCCTCTGTCAACGGTGCAAAAAGCTGCACCCCACGTTCTGGTGAGGAGCGCGGCGATCGCCCTCCTCACTCTTGCAACTCTATTTAAGGCAGCACGCCTCTCTTCTCAAGGTTAGCGCAACCACGCCTCGTCACCCTGGAGCGATCCACCTGACCTCAGTAGGGGGCATTCTTGACGGCGCGCTCGACTTCATTGAGGGACGCATAGGCGATACCGCGGAAAATCACCGAGTCGCTTTCGAGGTCCAGTGCGGCGATCTCTTTGCGCAAAAAGCCGACAGCATCCTCGAGGCCTTCGTAGGTTTTCTCGTCCGTGCCCTGAAGGTTCTGGGCGAATTTGAGGTGATACTTTCCGAATCGCTTTGCGATTTCCAATCGATAGATAGCCATGGTCCAACTCCGATTTCTAAAAGTGAAAGGGGGGCAAGGCCTCGTCAAAAACAAAACCGACACCTGTCGGCCGAATCGACGCGAGGACGTATTTTCACCCGTTTACCCGAGCAGTGTCAAGTACCATCGGCTGCACTCAACCGTTGTGCTTCTCCGAGGCTCGTAGCGGCCATGGCCCGCGCCCCATGCGGAGCTTCATGCACTGCCTTCGCCAGCTCCCGCTCTTGCCCGCGTGCTGCCGTCGTGCTTGTCAAAAAACGGGGAGGGCGTTAGCCTGACCTGGGAATGCGGCGGCGCGAAGCGACGCCACCAGCCTTTGGGGAGCGGACCCCGAAAGAACCGCCACCACGCTCAGGATGGACCATGCTCATTGGCTTCAACAATGATGTCGAGTTTCAAGGTCAGATGTATCATATCCAGACCGAGGACCATGGCATCAAGGATGGCCACATCACGACCATCCTCTTCTTCAGCGGCCAGATCCTCGACTCGAAGAAGATCGGCTACGCTGCCGACATCCAAGGCGTCACCGACGAAGAAGAGTGCAAGAAGATCATCAAGAAACGCATGGTCACCTTGCACCGTGAGTTCTACAAGCGCCTCTTTGACGGCATCTATGAAGAACAGGTCAAGAAGCTCTCCGCCTCCAAGAGCTCTATGGGCAAAGAGAGTGAGCCCGCCGTGGCGCCCCCTGTGAACGAGATCGCTGAGGCCAAGCCCGAGAAGATCGAGCGCCGCCCTGCAGACACCATCCGCGACCTGCCGCCGCCTCTGCCGCCGCTCAATCGCGCACGGGAGAATCGGGAGAAGGCCGATGTCGGCGCTCCCGAAAGTCAAGATGACGCGCCGCCGGCCTTTGCCCGTCGGCCGCGCACGGGCGTGACCTATGTCGTCGGCGCCAGGAGCAGCAATCCAGAGATGGTGGCCATACGACGCCCTCTCTCTTCGTCTTCGTCCATGGTGAGCGTGGGCGCGACGGCGGCCAAACGGCCCCGGGCCTTTCGCGGTATCGTGTGGCCTGCCACGGACCTCGCCATTGACGCCTTGGTCGCCGCGTTCATCGAGGCGAACTCCTAAGGGCTGGCCAATCGCTGGCCTTGGCCTTACCTTGCCCTCGCGCAGGTGATGGCGCCTGCACCGCGGCGCGATCGCCTGCGCAAGCGACAGAAAATGAAGGAGGAAGGGATGGCCAAGATAACGATCCGCTACTGCGTTAGTTGAAGCTACCGTGCACGTGCTGCCGGTCTGGCAGCCGAGATCAATGAGAAGCTGCAACAAGATGTCGAACTTCTTCGCGGTCAGGGAGGGGTCTTCGACCTCAGCGTCGACGGCGTGGTGGTCTTTTCCAAGCATGACCACGGACGCTTCCCCGAGATCCGCGAGGCCCTCGACCTGGTACGTCAGGCCTTGAGCGTGGCCTAGCGCCCCCCCCCCCCCCGCAACGCTGACCAAGCGGGGGGCACCGTGAGGAAAACGAACAAAGGGAACCTGTCGCCAGGTTCCCTTTGTCATACCGGAGGTCGGAGTCGAACCGACACGAGGTTACCCTCACCAGATTTTGAGTCTGGCGCGTCTGCCTATTCCGCCACTCCGGCACAGACCGTCAAACCACGCGTGAAATAGCACGCTGCCCAGCAGGGCGTCAAGCGCAAAGTGCACACCCGCGACATTGACTTTGCGACCTGTGGGGTGGCCCAGAATTCTGTGCCGCGCAGGCGGTGATGCCCCGAGCCGGGGGCGCTGGCGCGTCAGCCGTGAAGGGGGTGCAAAATGCGCGCGGGGACGCTACTTTTCTAGGGTGAGCGGCGCGCGGCCGCTCCCTGGGCGGCGCGCTACGCCTGCGCCCTGTCCACATCGTGACCCCGGCCCCAAGGTGAGCACGCTCTCATGGATTCTCGACCAGCAAGCGCTGAGCCCGATTTCGAAGTCGACGCCATCAGCACCTCCCGGCGCGGACGCTTGCTCATGGGCGTCCTGCTGGCTGGGCTCCTCCTGGCCGCCGTCGGCGCGCTGACCTCCTGGTTGGGCGTCGGCCCCTTTGGGTGGCGCTACTTCAAGCACGGCCAGTCGCGCATCTTCATATATAATGGTACACCCCACTTTGCCCTCCTCGACATCGATGGGAACGCCTTCGAGGTGCCCCCCTATCGCGGCCGCACCTATGATGTCGTCGGCGGGGACATGGCGATCCACACCCGCCTGCAACGCGTCGAACGCAACCCAGACAGCGGCGAGTTCGAACGCACCGACACCATCGATGAGCTCGAGGTGCGCACCTTCGCGACGGAGCGCCAGAACTGGCTCTACCACATCGCCATCCCCGGCTCGACCTGCCTCGCCGTGACCGATGTCAGCGCCCTCTATGGTGGCAGCGGCGGGACGCTGGAGATCATTCGCGCCGTCTTTCCCGAGGCGCGCTTGCAGCCGCTGCCCTATGACGACGTGCTCTACCCCCAGGACATCCTCCCCGACAAAGGGGTGCCTCCGGTGATCTGGGTGGCCGTGGTCAACTGCACGGTCTTGGCCGAGCCCGAAAAGGCGCTCATCAACTTGCAGCTCGAAATCGAGGCGGGGCGTAGGCTCCTGGAGCTGCAACGGCAGAGCGCCGCCACCGCTGCGCCGCCATGACCGAGCGCCACCCCGACCTCAAGGCAGTGGCACCAAGACCTGCGTCGCCGGTCGCTTGCAGCTTTTTTTGTCGCCTTCGGCGCCGTCGGTGAGGGCGATGACGTCTCGCCCGTGCCGAACCAAGGCCTCCGTACTCTGAGGCAGCGCAACCATGGGCTCCGGCTGCAACACCACCCCATCGGCCAAGGCCTGGGCGGCGAAGCGCAGCAGGGCAAAGCCCTCTCCACCGGCGTCGCCGACGGGTCCAGCCACGACCCAGAACTCCGAGCCTTCGCGGTGGATCTCCCGCACCCCGCGACCGCCCAAGGACAGGCGGGCGATGGCGTCGACCGTCAGCACCTCGGCGGGCCACGCCACGCGCAGCAGCAGGGCGTCCCCGTCGAGCAAGGGAGCGCGCAAGGCCAACCACAACCGCTGCTGGTCGTCCACCAGGGCGCCCTCGATGTTGAGGCTCTCACAGGTGGCCGGGCTGCTCTCTTCTTCTGCAACCACGAGACGTTGGCACAGCGCTTCTCCCCAGAGGGGCGCGCCGCGTAGCAGTCGCTCTGTACACGCCTCTCGGCTGCTCAAGGCCAGGGCCAAATGGTCCGCGTTGTCTTGGAGAAAATGCAAGCGGGCGACATCAGCGCCCCGATGCCAGACATAATGGGCCACCCTCTGGCGGTTGCCCTTGCGTTCGCAGCGCTTGTTTCTGCTGTGAGAGCCGATGACGAGAAAATCGAGGCGCTCGGCGTCGTCGCTCGGGGGGGGCCAGGCGACGAGGGCCTCGATGTCTCGCGGTGTGCCTTTGCCTTCGAGGCGAAGCTCACCCACGGGGTGGAGCCCCTGGGAGTGCAGCTCGAAACGAAAGAGGTCCCGGGCCACTTCGTTGTCGGCGACCAGGACCTGGGGCGTGTCTCCAGCGAAGCCAACGACGATGGCCGCCGAGGCTTCACAGAGGGGTGCGGCACCAAGAGGCTGGGTCCTGTGCGCAGTCCCCTGGGCGAGGGGAGCTCGAGCGGCCTCTTGGGAGGAGGGCGTCACCCGAGAGGGCGGATCGCGCTGGGCTTCGCGACAGGCCCAGGGGATGGCGCAGCCGAGCAGGAGGAGCGACAGGAGCAGGATGCCGGGGTGAGCGGCGGCCGAGGCAGGGGGGACGACGTTTTGGCGCATGTTCCTCTCAGGGGTGAAGGGGCGCGTGGCGACCACTTGGGTGAGACTTCACCACCAGCGCGCCTCATCTGGCAAGGCTTTCTTGAGGGGGGGCTGGCGCGGCTGGCGCGGTCGTGCTCTGACACTTTTGTCGTGATGGGGAGCCTGGGGAAGGGAAAGTGGGTCGGGAGCGCGGGTGGAGCCAGGGTCGGGGAGGGCTTCTGGGTTGAACTTTGCGTTTTTCGTGGCTTTGGCATAGTTTTTGGGATGGCGCGCGCCGGCCGGTGGCGGAGTGGCTGACGATGATTGATTTTGGTTCGACCTACGAGAGGCTGGAGTTGAAGTACTTGATTGGCGAGGCCGACGCCGAGTCGATCCGGGCGGCGATCCAGCCTTTCTGCGTGCCGGATGCGTTCAATCCGAGTGAGGGAGCCCGGCGCGGCTACACGATCAACAACCTTTATTTGGACACGTCTGATTGGACCTTCTTTCAGCAGTGGCGGCGCAAGGACCGGGATCGGATCAAGCTCCGCATCAGGACTTACGACGTCGGGCCGGCCTTTCTCGAGGTGAAGCGCAAGACGGTGGATGTCATCTCCAAGACCCGCGCCAAGGTGGCCCGGGAAGAGGTCGAGGCCTGTGTGCGCGGTTTTGGGCGGACCCTGAGCGGCAGCCCGCGGGAAGAGAGGCTTTTGAATAATTTTTCCTACTTTGCCGCGCGGACCGGGGCCGAGCCGCGGGTCTACGTGCGTTACGAGCGAGAGGCCTGGGTGGGTACCCTGGATCGCTATGCTCGGGTGACCTTCGACCGTCGCTTGACAGCACAGGCAGAAGAGCGTTGGTTTTTGCAGGGCGACGCGCAGGAGCACCAGATCACCATGGATGATCCATGGCACTACGATGGGTTGCAATCGCCGCTCATATTGGAACTCAAGTGTGAGACGAGGATGCCTGTGTGGATGAGCGACTTGATTCGCCACTTTTCCCTGACGCGGCGTGGCTTTTCCAAGTATGGCTTCGGTGTCGATGGTGTGCTGCGCGAGGCACTCGGCTGGGCCTCTTTGGGCTTGGCGGGGGCTGATTATGTTTGACCTCCATGGGATCGAACAAGGCCTGGGGGCCTTCTTTTCGGGCACGTCCTGGCTGAGCCCCCTGAAGATATTGCTCGGTGCCTTTGTCTTTGGGCAAGTCGTCGCTTGGACCTACGAGGTGACCTATCGCGGGCTCAGCTACTCGCGGGGCTTCGGGCAGACGCTGGTTTTGGTGGCCATCGGGGCGGCCATTCTGGTGCTGGCCATGTCGCACTCGCTCGTGGCGGGCCTCGGGATCTTTGGTGTCCTGTCGATGATCCGCTTCCGGGCGACCCTGAAGGCACCCCGTGACTTGGCCTTTGTCTTGGGGTCGGCGACCATTGGTACGGCCTGCGGGGTCTCGGCCATGCTGCCTGCCTTCATGGGGACGGTTGTCTTTTGCGCCGTTGCGCTTTACCTACATCGCGGGACCTTTGGCTCGCGGG
>Ga0334884_1004407_pt1 | contig 14551 bp, 15 predicted proteins | sample GraSluR1_MG_7_FD_207215 | JGI IMG/M metagenome (GOLD analysis project Ga0334884, IMG submission 207215) | Sludge microbial communities from methane-producing bioreactor in Wageningen University, Netherlands - Granular Sludge_12_05 R1 | ecosystem: Engineered > Bioreactor > Anaerobic >...
CAGAGTCCTCAGCGCCCTCAAAGCAGCCGGCTGGCCCACCTCGAAAATACAACTCCTCGGCACCAGCGCTTGGCTCGCTGGCTCCCTCCGCGGCACCACCGCCGCCACCGGCGCCCTCATCCTCGACATCTGTGACCTCCAACGCGACCAGCCCAGCCGCGACCGCTACGACGACTTCTACGCCACCTTCGACCGCCCCCCCACTGAGCTCGAAGGGCAAGCACACGACGCGCTCCTCGTCGCCGTCTCCGCCCTGCGCCGCTGCCCTCGAGCCCCGTCACGTGAATGCCTCCTCCAAGCCCTGAAGAGCGGCGCCACCTGGCCCGGGGTCTGCGGCGGCTTCCGCCTCAACCCACAAGGGGCTATCCTCCGCGACGTCTTCGTCTACGAAGTCGATGACCAAGGGCGCCCTTGGCCCACTCAGTAGCACGCCATCTGGAGTCCCCCTGTGCCTCTGTCCCACTCACCGCGTCGCCTCGCCCTCCACTTGGGGCTATTCGCCCTCACCGTCGCCGTGATCATCCTCTGGTGGTTGCCCGACTGGCAAGGCGGTCTCATCTACGCTGCCGCCCTCTCAGCCATCCTCCTGGCCCATGAGTTCGGACACTACTTCGCCGCCAAACGTCACCACGTCGACGTCACCCTGCCTTATTTCCTCCCCGGCCTGCCGCCCTTCTACACCTTTGGCGCCTTCATCAAAATGCGCGCCTCCTACCTCGATCGCAAAGCCCTCCTCTGTATCGGCGCCGCCGGCCCCCTCGCTGGCGCCGCCGTCGCCCTGCCCATCTATGTCGTCGGGCTCAGTCTCAGCGAAGTCCACGAAATCCCCCCCCTCACAAGCACCGCCGAGCTCCTCGTCTTCGGCGACAGCCTCTTCACCTGGTTGACCGCCTACCTCCTCTTCGACCCTCTCCCGCGCGACCACGACATCTTCCTCCACCCCCTCGCCTACGCCGGCTGGGTCGGATTCTTCGTCACCGCCCTCAACCTCACCCCAGCGGGCCAACTCGATGGCGGCCACATCGGCTTTGCCGTCTTCGGCAGAGCCTACCGCTACGCGGCCCGCGCCTGCTTCGCCGTCATCATCCTCCTCGGCCTCCTCCTCCACCCGGTCTGGCTCGTCCTGGCCATCTTTCTCATCGTCACCGGCATCGACCACCCCGAAGTCGACGACACGCCCCCGCCACCCTGGGCCTATGGTATCGGCGCGGCCTGTCTGCTCCTCTTCGCCTTCGCCTTTGTGCCACGCCCCATCGTCCTGCCGCTGCTTCACGAGCTGCTATCAGCCGTCTTCTAATACCCGAGGGGGTCCCATGCGCTTTCAATGTGAACACTGCACCTTCGTGGGATCGCCACGCCGACTCTGGCACGCTCAGGAGCGAGTCGCCTTGGAATGCCCCCAATGTGGGCGCATTGAGCCCATCCACCTCCACCTCGAAGCCAGCGACGCCGCGACCGCGCCGCCAGCCCAACCCGGCGGCTCACCACCGCATCCCCAACCCACCGCCGACGCGCCTCTGACGGACGCGCCCAAACCCAGCTCTCCCGCCGCGCACGCCCGCACTGACGTGGATCCAGAACCCACCCCTCGCGCCCCGGCAGCCCCTCACCCCAGCGCCAGCCAGCGCGTCCCCGCCTTACCCGAGATCGCCGCCGACGTCCCACCGCAGCAGTGCCGCAAGTGTGGCCACCGCCAGGCCGACCCCGGATCCTGCCATCGCTGCGGCTTCTCCCCCGCAGTCGACAAACCTGGCGAAATGCCTTGGGATCGCAACGAAAATGTCGACCCGGCAGATCTCGCCGAAGCCCAGCGCCTCTGGGAAGCGGCCCTCGCCGAAGGCACCCTCGAAGGCCACCGGCGCTTCACCGCCTTCTGCAAACTGAAGCAGCTTGACGACTTGGCCTGCCGCAGGTACCGCTTCCGGGTCGCCGACCGACCTGACGATGGACACGCGGCGGCCCAACTCGAGGACCTCTTCGAGGCGGCAAACCTCCCCCTGAGCCAGCGCTTTGCAGCCGAACGCGCCCAACTTCAAGAGGGCCTCTCAACCTTTCGCAAATCTCTCTATGTCCTGGTGATCCTTGCCGCCATCCTCATGGCGCTCTTCTTTTTCACCAACTATCCAAACATTCTGGGCTGAAACCCTCGCCCAACACCCACGACACTGTCATGGAGATCAATATGTCAATCAGGTCAATCGCTCTCTCCATCCTGCTCTTCAGCCTCATCGCTTGCCAAGCTCAAGGCGAGAAGCCCGCGACCACGGCCAAAACCGCCGCCACTCCAGAGGCGCCAGCGCAGCCTGCCACCACCCCCGAGGAGGCGAGTCCTGCCGAGGCGACCAACCAGGCCGCAGGTGAACGGGTGCACGATCCCCACGGCGGCATGCAGGGGCTCCTGCAAGGCTCTGATGAGACGGGCGCCCTGGACGAAGAGCTCCCGGGCGAAGTCGCCCTGCGGGGCACCGCAGCGGGAGCCCATGGCGACAGCATCGCCGCGCTACCCGCCACCACCTTCGACCTCAAGAATCCCAAAACCCTGGACCGTTTGGTCCCTGATAAGTTCCGCGTCCGCTTCGTCACCACCAAAGGGGACTTCGTCGTCGAGGTTCAGCGAGAGTGGGCCCCCGTCGGCGCCGAGCGCTTCTACAACCTGGTCGTCGCCGGCTATTTCCAAGACATCGCCCTCTTCCGCGTCGTCGACAATTTCGTCGTCCAGTTCGGTATCCACGGCGACCCGCAGATCTCCGCGGCCTGGGCCGGCGCCGAGATCACCGACGACCCGGTCAGCCAGAGCAATCAACGCGGCATGATGACCTTCGCCACCGCCGGCCCCAACACCCGCACCACCCAGATCTTCATCAACCTCAGAGACAACCTGCGCCTCGACAACATGGGCTTCGCCCCCTTTGCCCGCGTCATCGAAGGCATGAATGTGGTCGATGCTTTCTACAATGGCTACGGGGAACGACCCGACCAGAGCCGCATCGGGCAGCAGGGCAACACCTACCTCAAAGCCTCCTTCCCCAACCTCGACTACATTCTCTCCGCAGAAATCGTAGGCTGAACGCCGTGCCCGTCTCCTCTCTCGCGACCTTTGATATCCTCTTCGAGGCCTTCGCCAACGCCCAACGCCAACTCTACCTCGTCGGCGGCTGCGTACGCGATATCCTCATGGCCCTGCCCCCCAAGGACTACGATTTCACGACCGACGCAACGCCCCAAGAAATTCGGGCCATTCTCCGCGGCGCCGGTCTCAAAGCCATCCCCATCGGCGAGGCCTTTGGCACCATCGCCACGGTCATCCGCCGCGCCACCTACGAGATCACCACCTTTCGCGTCAAGGAGTCCTACACCAAACACTCCCGCCACCCCGTCGTGGTCTTTGGCCAGCGGCTCGAGGACGACCTCGCCCGGCGCGACCTCACCATCAACGCCATGGCCATGCGGCGCGACGGCACCCTCATCGACCCCTTCCAGGGTGAAAGGGATATCCGCGCCCAACGCCTGCAAGTCCCTGCCGCCACCCCAGAAAAGACACGGGAGATCTTCGCCGACGATCCCTTGAGGATGTTGCGCATCCCCCGCTTCATCGCCCGCTTCGCCTTCCAACCCACGGAAGTCACCAGCGCCGCCGCCCTCCCCCTGGCCTACTCCATCCTCGACGTCAGCCGAGAACGCTGGAAAAACGAAGTGCACCGCCTCCTCGGCGAGCCTCACTGCGCCACGGCCCTACAGTGGCTCGCCGACGTCGGCCTGCTCGCCTTCATCTTGCCGGAAGTCGACGCGTTGCGCAGCGCCAGGGCCCACCTCGCCTTTCCCAACCTCGACCTCAGCCGACCCGACCCTGGCGCACCCTCCCTCTGGGAACAGTCTCTCGCCCTCCTCCAACACAGCCCCCCTCAACCCATGTTGCGCTGGGCCATCATGCTACACGCCATCGGGCTCCCCCCGGCGCTGCGCTGCGGCGCCGCCCTCGGCGCCACCCAGTTCAGCCTGGTCAGAGCCGAAGAAATCGCCCTCCGCTTCCGCTTCTCCAACAGCGAAAGACACCGCCTCCTCTGCCTCCTCACCCAGCTCTCACCCCACTGGCTCGCTTCTCCTCCCGCGACGGCTACCTTGCACCACCTCGTCGAAGCCCTCGGCCCCGACCTCCCGCTGTGGCGCGACTACATCCAAGGCCGTCTCCAGCGCGCGACATCGGCGCTCGAAGCCGCACCACAGCTCCGGCACCACTTCGACGAAGTGAACACACGGCTCGCCGCCGCCGGCCAGCCTAACGCAGCAACCTGGCGCCTGCCCCCGAAGCTCGGCACCCACCTCCAGCAGCACCTTGGACTGCGCGGCCAGGCCCTTGGCCAGCTCATGCACCGGCTCAAAGATGAGCTCTACGCCGAGAACATCGCGCCCACCGCCTCCATGGACGATTACCTCGCCCTGGCGCATCGCCTGATGCACCCCGCAGACCCGACCTCCTAGCCGGCGCAGCGCGCCAACGACGTCATGGACACCCCTAAATCGAAGGCCAGCGATTTTCGACCCAACGCACGCTCTCGTCCGACCCCTTGTCTTTTCGCACTTTTCGGTCTATAGCTTGGCACGCTGAATGTGGAGCGTCCTGGTTGATCCCCACCGAAACCACCGCCTTTCTGCTTGAAGCACGTCGCGTGGCTGTTTGACAGCCTCAAGGACCTCCGTTAGGTTGTCCTACCACCTCGTGTGTCTGGGTGGTTATGGCCCACATCGGGTCACCACCTTTTGTGTTTAGATCATTTGTTGAGTCGCTTGCAGTAGACATCTTTGCCATAGTGAAGGAGGAACCGATGGAGTTACGTCGGAGTTTTTGGTTGGGCCTCGTCGGCGCGCTTTTTGTCCTGGGCACCTACGGGTGTGGGCCTTCTTACCCTGAGTGTCATGACGACAAGAACTGCGCTGAGAAAAATGAGTACTGCTTGAACGCCAAGTGCGCACAGTGTCGCGATGACAGCCACTGCGTCTCCCGTTTCGACGAGAGCTTCGTCTGTAACGGTGGAACCTGTGCCCGCATCAACGGTTACTGCAACCCACCGGCCTTCAACTGCCCCACGGGACAAAAATGTCGCGACCGCCGCTGTGGTCCCGAGTGTCTCGGTCCCGAAGAGTGTCCTCCTGGCCAGATCTGTGAGAACGGCCGCTGCCGCATGCCACCGGAGTGCACCTCCGATGAGGACTGCCCTGCCGGCCAGATCTGCCAGAACGAACGCTGCGTCCTGCCCCCGGTCTGCCAGCCGCGCACCATCTACTTCGACTTCGACGAGTCCGCCATCCGCTCCGATGCCAAGAACACCCTCAACAGCAACTTCGACTGCTTCAAATCTCGTGGCATCAACGCCATGGAGCTGACCGGTCACTGCGATGAGCGTGGCACCGAAGAGTACAACATGGCCCTCGGCAATCGGCGCGCCCGCGCCACCGAGTCCGTCCTCCAGAAAATGGGCGTCGCCAAACGCGCCATCACCACCCGCAGCCGCGGTGAGTACGAACCCGTCGTCCCCAACGCCCAAAGCGAAGCGGACCACCAGCGCAACCGTCGCGTCGAGTTCGTCTATAAATGATACGACCTAGAGGCAGGGCCCCTAGCCGCTGCCTCTAGCGATGAAAAAAAAAGCCGAGACCTAAGGTCTCGGCTTTTTCCGTTTTCACCGCGCCATCGTCTCACCCGCGCCAAGTCACCTGAGCCGCGGCGACCCAAAAATGCTGCCCGCCAAGGACATCGCCCTTCGCCGCTGTCGGCAGCATCGGAATTTCATTGCCCAAGCCCTCCGGCGCCAACCAGGCGCAAAAGGGGCAAGGCATCGACGCCCTCAGTTGAAAGCCTCGATCACCTCGTAACGTTTCGCCATCGCTTTGATCCCAAAACCACGCATCAGCGTCAACCACGGCGAACCATGGGTGTTCCCGCCACTGGCAGAAACGACGCGCCAAACCTGGCCACGGAACCAAACCTCACGGCCAATCAATCCGCTGGTGCTCCCCCTCCCTAACTTGGAGGCCCTCTCGGTGCTCTCGTTCATGGCGGCCCTCCTCTTGCCCATCGGGCACTCGCAACCTCGTGCAGACGCCTTAGCTCATCAACGCAACCACTGCGCGGGAGATCTACCATCTCGACACCAAGGTCCGTCCCGTATCGCGCCCCACTTGACGCGATAAGCAAAGTCTCACTGCAGAAAGTGGGCCAACATTCTCACCAGACGCGCACCGCTAAGGAAGGCGTCCACCCTGATCTCATCATAGCGAATGCCAACCCCACATGCATCAAGCGTTACGCATTTTTCCTCACCCCAACCGCCCCCAACTGCCACCATCCGCTGCTGACTTGCCAGCGCGGCCCCTTTGTTGCTACCCACATCCCGACCCGCTCTCTGGGTCACCCGTCAACGCCAGGAACACCCCCCATGTCGGAAACGACCGCGCCCCAAAACGAAACGGACGAACCACACCAGGCAGACCCGGCCCTCCGCGGCGCCTCCTACCCAGCGCTCCTCTTCCGCGGCCTCCCCTACGCCTTGCTCTCCATCGCTCTCCACATCCTCGTCATCGCCCTGCTCCACTACCTGCAACTGGCCAGCGGACTCGTCCATATGCAAATCGAGTGGAGCGATGCGCCGCTTACGGGAATCGGTACCTACGCAGAGGTCCTCGACGCCAATGAGACGGCGGCCCATACACCAGATGACGACCAGAGCTTGTCCCAAGAACAGCCCCCTGAGGACGTACCCACCTTCGCCGAACGCCACCCGCCTCCCGCCCCGGAGGAAGAAGCCCCCCCGCCCGAAGCACCGCCGCCCACGACTCAACGTCAGCTCCGCCCCATCCCGGTCTACAAAGCCAAAGTGCGCGAGCGCCAGCGCGAGACGCCCACCCACGCGGATGAGCCGACCCCGCCCCTACCACCCCAAGAGGAGGACCCTTCGCCCATAGAAGATCACCCCGACCAGGAAGCTGACGACGCCGTCGCCTCCCGCGTCCCCCTCGTCGATGATCCTCTGCCACAGCGCCACGCCGCGGCGGCCGTCCCCACCGTCGGCGATTTCGGTCCAGGAAACGCCCGCCTCATCGTTCTCATCCGCAACGACCGCGTCCGCGAGAGCCGCTACGAGGACAGCGTCCGCAAGCTGCTCACCGCCTTCCCCGATTACCAAGTCACCCTGCGACAGAGCGGCATCGATCCCCTCAACGCCCTCGACGCACTCCTCATCGCCACGCCCGATCCCAGAGTCTTCGCCGAAACCTTCCTCGCTGTGCAACACACCCTCTCGGACGCCCAGATCCAAGACAGCCTGAACCAATCCTTCTCAGGGAGCCTCGCTTGGCAAGAGCTTCACGGCCGCCCCCTCGCCGTACCCATCGCCCCAGCCGATCCCGAGGAAGCGCAACACGGCCGATATCAACGGGTCGTCTATATGCCCAACCCAAGCCTGGTGCTCTACCTCCCCTTCCACCTGCTCCACACCCTCGGCGACCCCAACCAAGTCGAAACCGCCGAACCCATGGCCGAGCGCTCACTCCTGCAAACGCTCCAGGAAATCGCCGAGGTCGACGGCGCCGCCGGCTCCAATCCTGCCGTCTTCGTCATGGTCCGCGGGATCACCTCCCTGACCTTCGGCGCCGGCCTCCCGCCGCTGCCCGCCCCCATCGCCCTCTCGGCCTCCATCTCGGCCGACGACAATCCCAGGCTGCTCACCCGGCTCGAGTTCACCGATCCCGCCACCGCCCAAGACTTCATCAGCCGCTGGCCCGCTTTCCTCAACGCCGTCGCGCGCCTGCGCCTGCCCGGCCTCGCCCCCATGCTGCGCGCCATCGAGCTCTCCCAAGAGGGCGTCATGGTATATGGCGATGGAGAATTGAACGGCAGCCTGGTAGGCTTGTTGTTGATGTTCATCGCCAACAGCCTGCCCACGGTCGGTGGCTGAGCGGCATTGGAGCTTTGCATGCCACACCGCAATTCATCTTGGATCCACGTCCCTCTCACGGCGCTCTTCGCCTTCTTGCTTGGCCCCGTGAGCCACACCTTCGCCGACTCGCCCCTGACGAACACCCCCTTCTCCTCGGCTTACCTCGACAGCCCTCTCGTGCAGGCGGCTGCCGCCATGAACGATGGCGACCCGGTCGCCCTCTTTGCCGCCCTCAGTGACGAGAGCCTGGCTCACGACCTCCGCGCCGCCATCATCAACGCCCTGCCCTGGTCCCCCCAGCCGCGCGACCGCGCCTTGGCCTACGCCCACTTCCTCGCCACCGCCAAGGAGATCCCGCGCCCCGACCTCAGCCTCTCTGATCTCAACCCAGCGGAGGTCTTTGCCTTGGGCTACCTCCTGGCCATGGACGACTATACCAACCTGGGCCCCCTGGGCGGGCCCGGAGAATTGGCCACCCTCACGCCACTGCGCCTCCTAAACACAGCTTCCCTGCAAGCCCCAGGCAGCTACACCGTACACCTCATCGGCGCCCTGGTCCTCGCCCAGCAGGCCCTGCGCAATGACTGGTGCCAGGTCTACCGCGTCGTCGCAGCCGTCAACGAACGCTTCCCCGACAGGCGCGATCTGCGCCCCGACGCGGTCAATGTCGTCACGCGCTACATCGACCTCTACCGCACCGAGTGTCCCCGCTCGCGTCCCGTCAAAGGGCCTTGATTCATGTGCGCCGCACCAGCATCTCGCTCCAGCCATGGCGTCGCGGCCGTCACCTTGTCGGGTCTGTGGCTGCTGGGCCTCTCCCTCATCGCCTGTGATGAGCCCCCCGCCCGTTATCCGTCCTGGTCCCTGGACACCCGCTACCCCGTGGCTCCAGGCCTCTCGTCGGAGCGGGCCGACGGGTCTCTTGACGCAGACCCTGGGGATGTCCACCCCGACGCCTGTACCCAGGACCCCTGTTTGCCAGACCCATCCTCGCGCTACTGTCCACCTGGCCAGCAATGCCATTGGACCTGCCTGGAACCCTGCGCCGCCCTCTGCGCCGAGTCAAGTCATTGCCAACTCGAGTGCCCCACGGGTGCTTGCACCCTCGCGTGCCAGGACCAGGCACAGTGCCATCTCAACTGCCCCCTCGGTACCTGCGACACCCTCTGCGCCCCAGGCGCACGCTGCAGCGTCGCCTGCCGTGACGGCGACTGCCACATGCTCTGTAGCCAAGCGCGCCTCTGTGCCATGGAGGACTGTGCCCACTCCTGCACGGTCGCCTGCGGCGGCACCATCCACTGCCGCAACGCCTGCCTCTTCGAGGCCTTGAACTGTTGGTTGCGCTACGATTGAGGCGCTGCTTCTGCGTCGCGGCGCACTTCCGCGAGCTGGCCAACGATGAGGGCCAGCAAAGCGTCCATCCCCTCGCCAGTCGCCGCGCTGACCGCCGCAAAGGGGTAGCCGGCATCACCGAAATATTGGGCCAAGCCCTCGCTCCGCGCCCGCACATGCGTCAGGTCCACTTTGTTCAACACCACCACCTGGGGCCGCTGCGCCAGATCCTCTGCATAGGCGGTCAACTCGGCGTTGAGTCGCTCGAAATCGCCGATGGGATCGCGCTCGCTCTCCACCCCTTCGAGCTCTTCCGTGACCTCGATGATGTGTAGCAGCAGCGCCGTGCGCTCCAGGTGGCGCAGAAAGTCATGGCCCAAACCTCGGCCAGCGCTGGCCCCGACGATGAGTCCGGGAATGTCGGCCACCACGAAATCGACCTCATCTCGCCACACCACCACCCCGAGATTGGGAGTCAATGTCGTGAAAGGATAAGCGGCGACCTTGGGCTTGGCGTTGGACACGGCGCGAATCAGGGTCGACTTGCCCACGCTGGGAAAACCCAAGAGCCCAACGTCAGCGAGCATTTTCATCTCGAGGCGTAACGCGATGCTCTCGCCGGCTTCACCCTTCTCGGCGAAGTCGGGACTCCTATGGGTCGCCGTCGCGAAACGCGCATTGCCCTTGCCGCCCTTGCCCCCGCGGGCCACAATCAGTCGCTGCCCATCGCTGACGAGGTCCCCCAGGAGCCCATCGTCATCTTGGCCATAGACGAGGGTCCCTACGGGCACTTCGACCTCAATCGACGCGCCCCCCCGGCCATGCATCTGGTTCTTGCCCCCAGGCGCCCCGTTCTTGGCCTTGAGATTGCGACGGAAGCGCAGGTGCGAGAGGGTGTTCACTCGGTGGCTGGCCACCAGACAAACATCCCCACCGCTGCCACCATCGCCCCCTGCCGGCCCACCTCGGGGCACGAACTTCTCGCGCCTGAAGTAGACCGCCCCATCTCCGCCCTTTCCCGCATGGGCCCAAAGGGTTATTTCATCGACGAAGAGCGCCACTGTGACCACCCTGACAAAGGCAAAGGGCCCTTTGCCCAATTCCATTGGAAAGACAAGCCCGCATACAAGAAGAGGGACGCTGCGGTCCCTCATACTCGTCGCTTAGGATGAAAGCCAACGCCTGAACTAGGCCTGGCCCTCTTGCTCCGTCGCCGCAGGGATGATGCTCACCCGCTTGCGATCGCGTCCCACGCGCTCAAAATTCACCACCCCATCGACCAGCGCGAAGAGGGTGTAGTCACGCCCCATACCGACGTGCTGACCAGGATGAACCTGGGTGCCACGTTGACGAATGATGATATTCCCAGCCCTGCAGGTCTCGCCACCGTAGAGCTTCACACCACGGTATTGCGGATTACTATCCCGACCATTGCGGCTGGATCCTTGGCCTTTCTTATGCGCCATGATCCTCTCCCTTCTTCCAGCGTCACGCGCTGGGGACTCGATGACTCAACCAGCCTACGCCGTCGGCGCCACGATGTTCGTGATCCGCACTTCCGTAAAGCTCTGCCGATGTCCACGTTTACGATGATAATTCTTGCGACGGCGAAACTTGTAAATCGTCACCTTGCGCGCGCGACCGTGGCGCACCACCGTGCCCACCACCTTGGCCGCTTCGACCAATGGCGTGCCAACCACCAGCCCTTCACCGGCGCCCACTGCCAACACATCGAAATCGACGGTCCCACCAACATCAGCAGCCAGCTTCTCGATCTGCAGCAGATCGTTCTGCCCAACGCGATATTGCTTACCGCCTGTGCGAATCACAGCGTACATGTCTGAACCTCAAAAAATGTATCGTCACAAAAAATGTCGCTCTACCGCGCAGGCTTGCGCGACCATTCACCGGAGCAAAAAGAGAGGAACTCACGGTGATTCCTCAACGTTTTCGCTGTCTCCACCGACAACGATGGATCGGCGTCCGCAAACGCGTGCGGAGAATAAACAACGCCGCTCTGAGAGTCAAGGCGGATCTGTCCCCAGCGAAGCTTTGCCCCATGCCTTCACCAGGACAAGCCCCCCCAGCTGCCCCGCGGCGGCTCATGGCGCGCCATCAGACCTGCCGCCCGTCCCCACGTCATTGGCCGACCCATGGCGCTTCAAGGTCCAGCGAGAGGTGTCGCGCCGAGCGATCTTGGCCAGCACCCCCAGCATGGCCTCCTCCAAATCGATGCCCTGCTGATTCGCCAAACAAGTCAGCACCAACAGCACATCGGCCATCTCCTCCCCGACATCGCCCATGGCCTCACCCGCCTTGGGTTTTTTGAAACCCTCATGGTGGCTGACCACACGCGCCAACTCCCCAACTTCCTCCATCAAACGCGCGAGACTGGCGAGGGGCGGGAAGTAGCCCTCCTCGAACTGCATGATCCATTGATCGACGCGCCGCTGCACTTCCTTGAGACTCAAGGCCGCCGCCTCCCCCGCCTGCCTTGCCGCCGCCGCATCCCGCTTCGCTTCATCCATCGCCACGCTGCTCCCTCGTGAATCGCGACCAGCCCGACCGCGCCGCCCAACTGCCACACGGTGCACCCGGGAGGCAGCGATGTCTAGGTCCACGGCACCTTGACACTCCCGACCCAGGCAGGCGAGGAATGGGGCTGCATCGCTACGGCCCCACCCTGGGGCATCTCACCGCCCGATGACACCCCCTTGGCTCCATGACACGACCCAGCTACACCTCCCCCACCTCGGACCGAAACAAGCCCGACGCCATCGATGCCCTGGTGTGTTCCCTCGTGGTCGGCATGGGGCTCGCCTCGCTCTTCCTCGCCCTCGGCAGCAACAGCCTCGACACCCGCAGCGAGGAAGCCGCCAAGCTCTTACACGAGCACGCCGCCCGGATCGAGGGGCCGGTCCTGGTCACCACGCCACTCGAGGCGCTCGTCGTCGAGCCGGGTAACGACCCTAGCCTCCCGCCGCTTCGCCTCATCACCAGCCACCGCGCGCCCCAACTCTCGCAGCAGCGCACTTGGGTCCTGGCCCTCTCTGGGCGTTCGCCGACCCCTCCCAAAGGCGTTGACGTCCAGGTCCTAGGGCAACGCGGCGGTGTCACGCTCGAAGCGTGGGTGTGGCGCAGCCCGGGCCAGAAGGTCTTGCTGAGCGCGCTCCTCGAAGACGCCGACGTCGCGCTCATCGACACGGAGAGCTCAAAGGCGACCTCTTGTGGACCCTGGCGCTTCGGCCGTATCCACTGTGGCCCGCATCCATGGAACTGGATCGGACCAACGGAGCTCTTCATCCGCGGCAAGCCCGAGCGCTGCATTTGGGCGCACCCCCTGGCGGGTCATGAGCTGTCCATCCACTTCCCCGCCCTGCCGCGAGGAAGCGCCCTCAATGGGCGCTATGCCCTCTCAGATGGCATCGCCAACGGACCCGGTAGTCCCGTCACCTTGCGCCTCGTCCAGGGTGGCGATGAGCGCCTCAAGAGGACACAGCCCAACCGCCCCGGGTGGGGCTACTTTACGCTGCCGTTGGATCCCGCGACGACCTCCGACCTGACCGTGCACATCTCGGCCCCAGACGACGGGCAGCGACACTTTTGCTTCGACGGCGAGTTGACCATGGAGTTCAACGGTGACTAGCAACGACAAGCGCAGTGCCTGCCTTGCTTTCCTCCGTAACCCACGCACCTGGGTCTTGCTCATCCTCCTCTCCATCGCCGCGGGAGGAGGCGCCGCCGCCTGGCAAGTGGGCGCTCAACGCGGGATCACCCGTGAGGGAGCGTGGCTCCTGGAGGCCTCAGCGCAAAGGGAAGACTTTTACCGCAGGTGGTGCCGAGGCGGCGCCAAAGGGGTCATCGAGCGAGAAGCCGTCACCCAAGCCTTCGCCCCCCACGGTGGGCTCCCGCCCCTGATGCCCGCATGGGTCGCGACGGCCAAAGGCCTGGGGGCCAAGAAGCATGCCGCCCATCTCGCCCTCCAAGCCAACGCCCTGCTCTTCGCCTGCCTCATCCTCCTCATCGGCCTCATGGGCTTGGAGGCCGGCGGCGCTCTCGGCGCCATCGTCGCGGCCCTCGGCGCCGCGACCCTACCGCGCCTTCTCGGCATCGCCAGCATGGTCGGCTTCTCCACCTCGGCGGTCTTTTTTACCACCCTCGCCATTTTCCTTCTCCATCGCAGCCGTCTCAGCACCGTGGCCGGCCTCGGAGCCGTCTTGGCCCTCGCCGCCGCGCTCCAGAGCAGCCTCATCGGGCTCTTCGCCTGGCTTCCTTGGCTCTACACGTCCGTCGTCGGCACTTCACTGCCCCAGCGTGGCAACGGACTCGCCCAGACACCCCCCGTCGCGCTGCGCTTCCTGTGGATCGTCCCCGCTGGCCTGGCCTTGGGCTTCGCCGCCTACCCCTATCTCTGGTTTGAGACCAAACAAGCCGCCAATATCTGGCTCACCCACTTTTTGCGCCAACCTGCCGATCCTTTTGCCTACGCAGGCACGCTGTGGGGTCAAGCCAGAATGCCATGGCATGCGGCCCCCTATCTCGTCTTCGCCACCTTGCCGCCAGTGTACCTCTTGCTCGCCTGTGTCGGCTGGCGCGGTGGCGCCATCTACCACTGGATTGCCCGGAAGCGCCCCCTGACATGGCTCATGCGTCTGCCCTTCGCACCGCGCGAGGATAGTGGACACCCACTCACCTTGCTGGAGCCCACCAAGGCTCGGGAAGCCCTCCTTCGGCTCGCCAAGGTCTCCTTGGTCCTTGCCCTCTTACTCCCTCTGCTTTTGCGGACACCTTACTTTGGCGGCATCGATCTCATCGCCTTTGCGCTGCCCTGGTTGTTGGTCTTCGCCGCTGCCGGAACGGGCCGCCTCGTCGCCGTGGCCATGGATCTCGTGCCCTGGCGCCCTTCGCCCACCCGCTGGCTCGCCCTAGGGCAAGCCGTGCTCATCACCGCCTTTCTCCTGCTCATCGTCCTCCCACCCCTCTTCGAAGCCCGGCGTTACCAACCCTACTTCGAAGCCTATTACTCGTGGTTCGTCGGGGGCCCCCAGGGCGCCAGGGATCGCGGTCTGCCCAGGTATCCTTACGCGCCCATGCCCTCGGAAGTGCTCACCTTGTCCAGGCCTGCCACCACTGCGGACCTCAACGCTGAGTTCCGGGTAGCCAAGCTCTTGAACGACAAGCGCCCCGACGCGCTGCGCCTCGCAGTCGCCGCACGCCTATTCCCTACGTGGATCAAAGAGAGCGTCGTTTTCGATGCCGAGATCATCATCCTCCCCCATGACGAT
>Ga0334884_1004408_pt1 | contig 14549 bp, 15 predicted proteins | sample GraSluR1_MG_7_FD_207215 | JGI IMG/M metagenome (GOLD analysis project Ga0334884, IMG submission 207215) | Sludge microbial communities from methane-producing bioreactor in Wageningen University, Netherlands - Granular Sludge_12_05 R1 | ecosystem: Engineered > Bioreactor > Anaerobic >...
ATTGCAATCTGTTTTGTATTCTGGCGACAGGCGCTCAGTATGTATTGATGCCTTGAGCTGTTTATACTTATCTGAAAATATCATTTCAACAGTTCTGAATGCTTCCAAAATAAAAATTTGTGATGTACTACAAAAATGCTTATAAAAATTTACACATTTGCATTATTGTAGGTCACTTGTCTGCTGCAGGGCAAACGAGTGTGGTAAGCTCTTCAGAGATGTTCGATCATACTGCCGTTGGCTTGCTTGTGAAGTGCCAGGTAGAATAGTGCAACGTTTTATTGACTACGAAAGAGAAAGATGAAATGAACCAGCCACCGTTAAGATACAGTTTAGCGCTTGTAGTTTTGTTGATTGGTATCATCGCCCTGGTGGCACCTGTATCAGGCATCAACGCATTATTTCGTAGCGCATATGCAGATTCTGTGGAAGTCCATTTTATTGATGTCGGTCAGGGCGACGCGATTTTCATCAGTACACCGACACACAAGGTATTGATAGATGGGGGAAACCGGGGCGATACGGTGCTCAATTATCTTGTGGCGCAAGGGGTTAAGCGACTTGACCTGGTGATTGGCACCCACCCGCACGCGGATCATATCGGCGGGTTAATAGACGTATTTCAGGTAATCCCGGTCTCTGAGGTGATTGACCCCGCTGTCGTGCATACGACCAGAACGTTTGAAGACTACCTGACGATCATCGAAACGAAAAACATTCCATTTACCGAAGGACGTGCGGGCTTGACACGCAGCATGGGTGATGTCACCTTGAAACTGCTGCATCCCGAAAATCCCTCAGAAAAACATCTTAATGATGCGTCTATTGTTGTCAAGATGACTTTTGGCACGGTACGGTTCCTGTTTCTGGGAGATGCAGAACACAACGCGGAACAGGAAATGCTGCGCAGAAACCATGATTTATCCAGTACTGTCATGAAGGTAGGTCATCATGGAAGCTATACCAGCACTGCTCCGACATTTTTGCAAGTCGTTAACCCAGAAGTTGCTGTGATAATGTGTGGCGCTGACAATCGTTATGGACATCCCCATGCAGAGACCCTGGCGAGTCTGGAGCAGGCAAATGTTACCCTCTTCAGAACGGATATTCATGGCACGGTGATTGTCACAACGGATGGGCAGGAGTATACGGTTATACCTGCCAAGTCCAGGCATACAGCTGATACACCGATGGTTCAGGGCACACCCCGTTTTTCCGGAAGTATCAACATCAATACTGCCAGCCTGCAGCGCTTACAGGAAATAGTGCATATTGGTGAAGATAGAGCGCTGGAAATCATCGAAAGGAGACCGTTCAATTCCCTGGATGAATTAATACAAGTCCGAGGTATTGGAAATGCCCGGCTGGAGGCGATCAGGCAGGAAGGCAAAGCGTATGTTGAATAACTTCGAGGGGGTTTTTAGATGAAAGCTGTGATTGACAGAATCGAAAATGACCTGGCAATACTGCTGGTCGGCGATCAGGAAATACAAGTTGATATTCCAGTCTCCTTGCTTCCTGACGGGGCAAAAGAAGGCAGTTGGTTGACCATAGACATGAAACTGGACCTGGATGCCGAGCAGCAGCAGCGCAAAAAGATTTCCGGTATGTTGGAGCGACTTAAGAATAAAAACAATGAACCTAAGTGACTACGGAATCTGACAACGATATTGATACAGTCACCTGTCTTTAATTGAGAAGTTTTCAATGCTTCACCTCAAGGTTCTCATCTTTTCTGGCTTTCATACGGGAGCATACTTCAGGCATAGCTGGTCTTTCTTCCCATGCAATTGATGGCGGGGTGGAGCAACGATAATTAATTCCATCTCAATGGCGCATCGACTTGATGATGCCGCTGCCTGACCGTGATATGAGATCAACTCAAGGTTCTATCCCCTTTTTTAGGTACCTGAGTTTGGTAATTTACTCCGTGCTTATGTAGATAATCACGTATCAGTTGTCGCACTACTTGCGAAGGAGTCAGATCCTGTGAAGCGCATAGCTGTTCTAAGGCCCGTTTCTTGTGTGGATCTATGAGCAAAGTGAGTCGAGCGGTTTTCTTTTCCATTAGCATTCTCCCATAACATTAACATCTAATGTAAATGCCATCTCTTTCTCATCGCAATTCCTTAGCACAACCCCCCGCATGAGGCATCGCACCCATGGTTGCATCTTATTATAACAGTATGTTAATGTAATTAACATCTTTTCTACTCCCAATGCCAGATGCTTCTGTCTGACTCTTCCCTGGCAAAGGCTCATTCCATCAAGGGCTATCATAAAATGTCTCGCCAAAGATTTGCCGTTAATCTACCCAGTATCGCTACAGGACTTCGCGCCGCATGGCGGGAGGGTTATGGACTTACGGATTTGCGTAAGGATTTGATGGCTGGCCTCACCATTGGTACCGTAGCCGTTCCACTGTCGATGGCCTTGGCTATCGCTACTGGTGTACCACCCCAGCACGGCCTCTACACATCGATTGTAGCTGGGGCGATCATCGCACTTACCGGTGGTGCTCGTTTCAATGTCTCGGGCCCGACAGCAGCATTCGTTGTCATCCTCTTCCCGATCGTACAACAATACGGCCTTGGCGGTTTGCTCATAGCAACAATGATGGCAGGCGTTATCTTAATAGCGTTGGGCATTACCCGGATGGGTCGCCTAATCCAATTTGTTCCTTACCCGGTAGTGCTTGGATTTACGGCTGGTATTGCAGTTTTCATTGCAGTATTACAGATTCCTGATTTCCTTGGGCTGGAAACTGGGAAGCTTGGTGAACACTTTGTCGATAATGTAATTATTATTGTCACCTCGATGCCTACCTTCAATCCGCTGGAACTGAGCGTAGGAGCATTCACATTGCTTGTCATGCTTTTCTGGCCGCGCCTTCACATTCCGATTCCTGCGCCTCTAGTCGGTTTGGTTGTCGGGGCGCTTGCAGCTTATGGTATTAATCAATGGCTGGGTAGTCAGGAGGCGGGAAACGCTGTGGAAACAATAGCATCACGCTTTACCTGGGAAATAAATGGAAAAATAGGCGGTGGTATACCACCTATATTGCCAACGTTGATAATGCCTTGGCTCTTGCCTGGGCTTGATGGCGAGCCCCTGAAGATCAGCTTTCAATTGATACGAACTCTTTTAGGCCCGGCTTTTGCCATTGCCATGCTGGGTGCCATCGAGTCACTGTTATGCGCGGTTGTGGCAGATGGTTTAACAAAGACCAAGCATGATCCCAATGCTGAACTTATTGGCCAGGGGTTGGGGAATATTGTTGCGCCTCTATTTGGTGGAATCACAGCAACGGCCGCTATTGCACGCACGGCAACCAACATCCGCAGTGGCGCACGCTCGCCGATTTCAGCCGCCATTCATGCCTTCTTTGTACTGCTTGCGGTAATAGCTCTCGCCGGGCTGCTTGGCTTGGTGCCAATGGCTTCACTTGCTGCACTTTTGTTTATCATTGCCTGGAACATGAGTGAGGCACGACATTTCCTGAACACCCTGCGTTCAGCCCCCCCAGGGGATGTTACCATCCTCGTTATATGCTTTGGACTCACTGTACTGTTTGATATGGTACTGGCGGTAGCCGTTGGGATCGGGTTGGCTTCTGCACTGTTTATCAGGCGAATGGCACTGTTGACTCAAACGGATAGGATTAACCTTGAGAATCATCCTACTATTAATGGACTTCCTGATGAGGTAGCAGTTTACGACATCAATGGGCCGCTGTTTTTTGGTGTTGCGGAAAAAGCACTTTCAGCACTGCATCTGGTAGATGCGAAAGTTAAAACAGTCATTATTGATATGCACGATGTGCCAAGCATGGATGGGACAGCCATAGTGGCTCTAAAGTCATTAATTGCTGAAATGAAGCACGATGGAGTCGGACTGATCATAGTCGGACTTCGAGCAAGAATCATTGTTAAACTCAGTCGTGCTGGTGTGTACAAGGTACCTGGGGCATTGACATACTGCCGACATATAGAACAAGCAAAAAAAGTGGCCCGGCGTTGGTATGAAGTGAAAACAAAATAGTCCTGTCTTGGCATTCAGATATATAGACCATATTTGCTGTTTGTGACAAAAGGTAATATCCTGGCTTATGGTGGACAAGTGAGAATATATTCTCTGATGGGCACAGTTTAATATCTTGTGGTTTAAATTTTAATCCAGGAGAGTGAAGACTGCTTTGGTGAGAGTGGTGGAGGTGGTGTACCAGTATCGACAAAAATGAATATACATTTTTCATGATCTTGGTTCAACTTGTACCGAGATACCAATCCCAATCTTATTGTATGATTAACGTAATCATATCTTACAATTCAACCACATTACTGTATGGAATAATATGTTCTTGAAAAGTGTCCGTTGTAATAGATGATTTTGTGGTAAAGGAATCAACCATGACATTGCGAACAACCCATCTGATATGTGTTTTGATGCTCCTTGTGTCATGCATTGTTCTCAGCTTGGGCATATTGTGGCGAATTGATTTTGCGTCTGACTCAGCAATTGGTGTAGCCCCTGTGATTTTGTCATTTATAGTCATTGGTGCTGTTTCTGTTGTGTCATGTATATGCTTTTTGGAAAAAACAACAATTTCGAATCATCAGTGAGTAAGTTAATTATATTTTGGTTGGATTATGAAAAATAAAAGCAAGTTTGGTTTATGTGGATTGACTTTTTTATACAATGCTCATCGGGTATCTGCCTGCGCTACGTGCTTCGGAGCCGCAGATGCTGATCAGACAATCGGTATGAATATCGCAATCGGAATTCTGTTGGGGGTATTAGGACTGATCATGTTGATGTTTGGAAGTGTTGCGTGGGGAATTACCAGGAATCAACAGGCAATGGTTGATGAAGATGAACAAGTTGGTAACGCGAATCATGTAGATGTGTAATGGTAAATTGGCGAAATTATGAGAGATTTATTGCATTATCCATTCCTGGCTTCGGAGCATGGAAGTGATATTGATACACTTTTTATTTTGATCCATGTATTTATCGGCTTGTTTTTTCTGGGGTGGTTTTTCTTCTTTATTTATTGCCTGATACGGTTTCGAGGTGGACGACAAGCAAAAGCTACTTATAATGGACTAAACGCGCGCTGGGTATACTATCTCGCTGGACTTGTATTGGTTATAGAATTGGTGTTGGATTTGAGTTTTTCACGACCCTATGGTGATACTGCCAATTTTACACCAGAAGCACTGAATTCAAAGAGAAAGCCATTGGAAGTCCGTGTAGTTGCCCAACAATTTGCCTGGAACATACATTACCCGGGCCTGGACGGCGTCTTCGGTACAACCCGTCCTGAATTGGTACGTGAAGAGACCAATCCGCTGGGCTTGGATAGAGACGACGCGTTTTCGCAAGATGATCTGACCACCTTGAATCAACTGGTGTTGCCAGTAGATCAACCAGTACGAATATATCTATCTTCCAAAGATGTAGTACATGGATTCTCATTACCTGAATTTAGAATCAAGCAGGACATAATCCCCGGCATGGAGACTCAAATACTATTTACACCTACTATGACAACCGCGGAATATCAAAAGACAGTAGGGGATGAAACCCGTCAATTTGAGATAGTTTGCGCACAGCTTTGCGGGTTGGGCCACTATAGCATGCGCGGATTTGTTACTATTCTTGATTCTGATGCCTTTGGTACCTGGTTTCAACAAAGGACACCTCATTTTGCCGACGATTATGATCCGTTCTGGGATTAATAGTGCAACAGGTACGATTGGGCATTTCTGTTGATTGAGGGGTCGTTGGTGGGTATACTTGCTGACAGGTCAGCGGGGTAAATGGAATGACAACATCTTGATTGTACCCCGATTACTGTAAAAAATTAATTTTCTATTCAGTTTCATATGTAATTACCAGATATTAGATTCGGAGAGCCGTTTCAATGAGTGAAGTACTTGTCAAAGATGAAAACCGTTGGTTGCGACACTTTTCAAAGTTCGTTTGCGGTATGACATTGTGCCTGATCTTTTTTGGGGGCCAGGTAAAAAGCCATGAAGCCGGGTTGGCTGTTCCCGATTGGCCATTAACTTTCGGACATAATCCAATTACGTACCCTCCATCAAACTGGGTTGGGGGTATATTCCATGAGCATTTTCATCGCCTGTTTGCTGGATTTGTTGCTGCGTTGACGGTAATACTGGCGATTTGGCTGGCATTTAAAACGCCACAACGCTGGTTAAAATGGGCCGGTGGGCTCGCGGTGCTTGCGGTGCTGCTGCAAGCATTGCTTGGGGGCTTGACCGTGCTTTTCCAACTTCCAACTGCGGTTTCCAGTATGCATGCCTTGTTGGCGCAGACATTTCTGGTCATACTGGTTGTCATTGCATACGGACTATCGAAAGAACGAATACAACGTATCAATGAACCTGCGGATGAGGGAGGAAATTTTCATCTGACACCATTGCTGCGTGGCTCCTGGGTGATTATTGGTGTCGTCTACCTGCAATTGTTCTTGGGTGCCATCATGCGGCACACGGGTTCTGGACTTGCCATTCCAGATTTCCCAACAGTTGCAGGCCGATGGTTGCCGTTTTTTAATCAGTCAGCATTACAATGGGTGAATGATTGGCGTTTTGAGCACCAGGCATATGCTATCGGTATGCCTATGGCAGATGTAACGCTTTTGCAAATGTGGATTCATTTTTCACATAGACTGGGAGCTTTGCTTGTTCTGATTGCCGTGTTGTACATGGTGTGGCGTGCGCAACGTGAAGATGAACTGCCAGCACGCATCTGGCAATCTATTGCGTTACTGTTTGTACTTGTGGCAGTTCAGTTCAGCCTGGGCTTGTTCACATTATGGACACTGAAACAACCGGTCATTACCAGTTTGCATGTCGTTACGGGAGCCGGCATTTTAGCCTCGAGTGTGCTACTTACACTTAGAATCCGGCCAATTTTATCAAGAGATGATTTAACCAAATCAGAAATCGACGATGCCACTACCTTGCATTATCCAAAATCTATGGCAGCGGAGTAAATAATCGAATGCCCGTTGTGACAAGGTCTGTGTTGTCTGCATATGTAGAGCTGACCAAGCCCAGAATTCTAACCATGGTATTGGTGACTACGGTGCTTGGATTTGCTTTAGGAGCCAGTATGCTGGCTCCATTTCCATTTTATCGTTTGTTCCTCACACTTATCGGTACCGGACTGGCCTCTGGTGGGGCCGCAGTACTCAATCACTTCCTCGAAAGGGAAGTTGATGCGCGTATGGCGCGTACCCGAAATCGTCCATTACCCAAAGGAATTATCCCGCCAGTTTCTGCACTGATTTTCGGGGTCATTTTGCTTGCCGCGGGACCTTTGGTATTATGGTGGCTCGTCAATACGCTGTCGGCGGTACTGGCACTACTCAGTGGATTGTTATATGTGCTGGTCTACACCCCGATGAAGCGTTACACCTGGCTTAATACCCCGATGGGAGCAATACCAGGTGCTATACCGCCCATGATCGGTTGGGCTGCCGCACGTGGTCAACTCGATGTTGGTGCCTGGGTTTTGTTTGCCATAATGTTCCTCTGGCAACATCCGCATTTTTATTCTATCGCCTGGATGTTTCGTGATGATTATCGAATGGGTGGCCTCAAAATGCTGCCGATTGTACAACCCGATGGCAAGAGCACTTTCAGACAGAGTTTGGCATCTGCCATTCTATTGATCCCTGTTTCGCTTTGGCCAACTTTTGTGCGTATGTCTGGGTGGTTGTACTTTTTTGGCGCGTTATTCTGTGGCCTGTGGTTTTTGCGTTCTTGTATACAATGGCGCATCAGCGAATCGACGGATGATGCGCGAAAAGTGTTACGCGCTTCAGTAATTTATCTACCAGTTTTGCTGTTGCTTATCATGCTGGATTCATTGTTGTCTCATTTAATCAAAGTTTATGGATGATATTTTCTATAACCAGCCCTCAAATAAGGCCATTCTGACACCTTTTGATGAAAAAAACTGTCTTTGAACAGCAGTCGCTATAAATATTTCTATTATGTTTATCATTTAATATGAATAATCAAGACACTATATCGTCAAGTTAAACATCAACATATAGACCTGGTTCTTATACCCGGTACTTTCCAAGGTATAGTGTATCTGGTAAAATGACTATATAGGTCTACAGTTTTAAGAAGTATCAAAAATGTTTCAAGGAGAATAACCTATGTTTGTGAAGACAATTTCTAGTGTGCTGGCGCTTGGTGTGGTACTGGCCATGGTCGGTTGTAATACGACTCCGGTACAAGACGGAGCAGTGGTTGGCGGTGCATTGGGTGCTGCATCAGGTGCGATTATTGGTCATCAATCAGGGAAACAAGGGGAAGGTGCACTCATTGGTGCCGGTCTGGGTGCATTGACAGGTGCCCTTGTGGGCGACCAAGTGCAGAAGAACCGTCAACAAAGTCCTGTAGTTACGCAAAAATCTACGTCGAATGCACCACAGCGCTACCGTAAGGAGATAAGACTCATTCAATCGCCATCTGGTGAGGTATATGAACAAGAGGTGTTGGTACCTTATTAATTTATGAAATGTAATTTAACACATTACTTTTCACATTAAAATTATCTCTAAAGTTGTCGTTTGAGATATTGTTTGCCAGACAGTAATCGTAAATATATTGAAGATTAACAATAAACATAGTCCACAATGGATATGGCGCACAGTCGGTGGGATCGCAATCGCTGCTTGTGCCATTCTTGCCTGGAATGGAAAGTATACACTTCAGGGTAGCTTTTCTTTACTGTACCTGAGTCTCTATTGGGGTGCATTTGTATTGTTGTTGTTTGTGGCATTAATGGCCGCGTTCATCGACCTACGTTTTATACGCTTGCAATATAAACTGGCCGAACGGGCATTGTTTGAAGAGACCATGAGTGCGTTGCGGGTCCATCAGCAGAGCAAAATGGAGTCAAAATCTACGAACCACTCCAGTAATTCGGACTTGAATAATACTTGATTTTAAGTGTTTGTTTGCGCCTAAGCCCTTTTGTGTGCTTTTATATTCCATGTAAGTGAATATCTTTGGTAGAAATTGTAATCGAGAATGTCAGGAAAATGAACGCAATGAAGTATCCTCTGTTAATTAGTTTGATGGGTATTGGACTGGCACTGTTGTACACAGGCTGTGGACTTTATGCGCCTAAGCCTACAAGTCCAAGTGTCGAATCCGAAGAGGTTGAGCAGGTTCAGCATGAAGAACAACTTCCCTTGACTATTGGGGATGTTGAAGGCAAAGTTTTTATGACCGCTAATATCGCACAGGAGTCTCGAGCTGCCAATATTGATATTCAGGAATTGGTATCTCGGAACGAACGGGTTCACCTTCGGACAATAACCGTGACGGAACCATTTCCAGAGTCTTTGTTGTGTGAATTCCAATTGACCAGTGAGCAGAACTTTCCAGACAATCCTGTGGCTATTCGGGGTAGAATCTTGCGCGACGAAGATGAAATTGGAAACTTTGTGGCTGTCTTGGGTGAGCATGCCGTCCGACGTATCGTGTTGGATATTGAAAACTTACCCAGCCTGAAATACCAGTTTGATGTGCTGGAGAGCTTGGACACGATTCCAGAAACCATGTTGGTTGTAGCTGAGTTTGAAGCAATGCTGACACCAACAGGGACTGATGAAAGCACACTTGATCCAGCAACCATACAGGTAAGCAATGCCAACAGCAACATACTGCGCAGCAATCCGTTGCGTATCAACTTTGTACGGAGCGTACAGGAAGAATGAAAATAGTATGTTTCGGTGCACATCCTGATGATATTGAAATTCTCGCTGGTGGCACCATTGCCAAGTGGTCAAATGAAGGCCATGATGTATTAATCGTTTCTGTGACAAATGGCAACGCAGGTCATCATGAAATGGACAGAGAGGCACTGGCGGAAAGGCGGCGTGTTGAAGCAGAGGCTGCTGCACAACATGCAGGGTCCAGGGTGCGTTCACAGATGCTTGACAATGATGATGGCACCATCGTTGCCGATTTGGCATTGCGTCGCCAGATTATAAACATAATCTGTGAGTGGGAGGCAGATGTTGTCGTAACACACCGACCCTATGATTACCACCCAGATCATCGCTATACCTCAATTGCAGTGCAGGATGCTTCATACCTGGTTACTGTTCCCCTGAGCTGTCCTGACGGTAAGTCGTTGTCTCGTATGCCCACATTTCTGTATATGATGGACTCATTTACCAGTCCGACACCATTCAGTCCAGACATTGCTGTTGATATATCAGATGTCATTGACATCAAGTGGGCTATGTTGGATGCCATGGAATCGCAATTTTATGAATGGTTACCCTGGCAGGATGGTAAATTGGACAGTGTACCAGTTGGTGCAGTTGATCGGTTAGAGTGGTTAAAAGCGGAGTGGACACCCTGGCTGAATCGCGCATTCACCCTGGGAAGAGATACGTTGGAGTATATATATGGCGAAGCCCGAACTTCTGAAATGATTGCGGCAGAACTGTTTCAAGTTTGTGAGTATGGATACCAACCGCCAAGGCAAGATTTGCTGAAATTGTTCCCGTTTTTGCCACGGCGCAATGCATGATCGTTCTTGTTTAGAATCCATACAGACCGCGACAAGCTATCTGCTGGATTGTAGGATGGGAGTGTTATGACTATGAAAATAGACTTTACCAACTTACGATTACGTACATTTTATATTGCTGCTTTGGTGCTTTTATTCGGCATCTACTTGTTGTCTGCGGTGGACAATATCAAAGCACAAGAGCTGCGTATCCCCCTCGTTGAAAGCGTTGGTGTTGCTACAGAATTTGTGGCTCCATCCCATGTAGATTTTTGGATGCACCGCGAATCCTCTGCTGAAAGTATGCAGGATGCGCTCAATAGCGCGGAATCCTTTGGTTCTGACTTGCGAAAACACCTTTCCGATAATGATGCCAATCCACTGACATTTGAGGTCTCTGCACCAACTGTGGTCGACCTGTTCAATAATACCGTTCGGTCTTCAGTATTATTGCGCTACAGCGCATCTTCATACCAACATCCCGATACAGGATTACGGAATTTCGCTCGATTATGTGAGAAAATTGTTGCAGCAGCAAATGAGTTTCAATGTAATATCGCAGGACCGCTTATGCATGTGCAGAACCAGGAAAGCACGGTGGAACAAGCTGTATCCCATGCAGTTGCCAATGCTTTTATGGCTGCTGACGCGGTTGCTGGCAGTATGCGCGCAACAGTTTATGCTGTAGATACAGTACAGATTATGGATATTACTTGGAATGAAACGCCAGGGAGTCAAGCCACCGAACCAACGTTGCGACAGGCCTCGTGTACTGCTCGGGTTCGGGTAGTATATTCATTGTCGGATCAACAGTAATATAAGTAAGTGTACCAACTGCGATCAGATATGTTCTTGGTGCTGCACCATTGGTTTGGGGTGAAAGGTTGTTTCCAATGGAATGAACAGAATAAATCCTTCCTTATCATCGTAGGACAACGTGCCACCATGTTCCACAAGTATCGTTTGCGCCATATTTAATCCCAAACCTAAATGAGGTCCGGTTTTTGACGTAAAAAAGAGTTTGAACATTGTCTCTTTATTCTCTTCAGGTACAGGTAAACTGCTGTTCCATATGGCTATTTTGACTCCATTGTTTATGCGTGTTGCTGTGATGCGGATGCGTTTGTCCTTTGATGCTGCCAGGGCTTCCTGAGCATTGACCAATATATATCCAAGGCAAAGCTGTAAACGAGGTGTTTCGCCGCATATGGAGGGCAAATTCGATTCAACTTGTCGTTCCAGTCGAATCTGGTCAACTTTAAAACCATAATCAAGTATTCCAAGGGCACGGTGTATCAGTTCTGAAATATCAATAATAGAGGATGTGTTCAGGTCTTTCCGTGCGAGTGCTGTCAAGTTTCCCAACATTTGACTACAACGTACAACGCCTTCGATAACATCTTCCAGCATATTACGTGAATTTTCACATAAACCTTCATCAAGGCTGATTAATTCGGTATAGGCCATAACAGCGCCAAGAAAATTATTAATGTCATGGGTTACCCCATTAACACTGATACCAACGTGCGCGTATCGGATAATCTCGTTCAAGCGTGACAATACTTCGGCTTCTTGGAGTTTCGTGTCATTGAATATGTATTGATTTTCGCTCATACCTTCTCCTGTTCGAGGCATATCTATTGGTGAACAAAACTGGGCGTTACAATTAAAATCTATCTTTTGTCATTAGATATACTATATGTGTCGTAAAATAAAAAATGGATTTTCAATCATTATAACGATATTGTAAAGTATAGAAGGGGTATGATGCGATAATGATATAAGCCCCTGTACCTAATATGGTATCAGGGGCTATATGTTATTATTATTCGACTTATTGAATCATCTAATAATGACCAATATGTATTTTTTTGTTTAAGTGTTCTTAGAAGTTGGTTACCACTGCTTGCGCAAATTCACTGCACTTCACTTCCGTTGCGCCATCCATAAGGCGAGCAAAATCGTAGGTCACGGTTTTTAATTGGTAAGTTTTGGCTAATGCTTCAGTGATAACATCTGCTACTTCTGTCCAACCCAGGTGCTCGAACATCATTACACCGGAGAGGATCACACTACTTGGATTCACTTTGTCGAGGTTTGCATATTTCGGCGCGGTTCCATGTGTTGCTTCAAATATGGCAGCGCCAGTTTCGTAGTTAATATTTGCACCGGGGGCAATACCAATTCCACCAACTTGCGCAGCCAATGCGTCACTCATGTAATCACCATTAAGGTTCATGGTAGCGATGACTTCAAATTCTTTTGGGCGGGTCAGGATTTGCTGCAGGAATATGTCTGCAATAGTATCTTTTACCAGAACCTTGTCTCCCGGATTCCCGTTGCAATCCTCCCAGCTTACAGCAACATCGGCAAATTCCTCTTTCACCAGTTCATACCCCCAGCGCATGAATGCACCTTCGGTAAACTTCATAATGTTACCTTTGTGTACCAAGGTAACTGATTTGCGATTGTTCTTTAATGCGTAGTTGATTGCTGCACGTACAAGGCGTTTGGTACCTTCGGGGCTGATTGGTTTAATACCAATGCCGGAAGTCGACCGTAAATCCCAGCCAAATTCTTGTTTACAGAATTCCACCAGTTTCTTGGCTTCCGGAGTTCCCGATTCCAATTCCAGTCCAGAATAAACATCTTCGGTGTTTTCTCTGAAAATTACCATGTCTACATCACCAGGTCGCTTAACTGGACTTGGTACCCCGGGAAAATGCCGCACAGGGCGAACACACGCAAATAAATCCAACAATTGGCGCAGTGATACGTTTAAACTGCGAAATCCTCCACCAATCGGTGTTGTTAATGGACCTTTGATCGCGATTTCATATTCACGAATGGCATCCAGTGTTTCTTCGGGCAAATAGGAACCACATACCTGGTTTCCTTTTTCACCGGCATATATTTCCATCCACGCTATTTCACGCTTACCGGCATAGCAATGTTTTACTGCGGCATCAAAAATGAACTTGGATGCTTTCCAGATGTCAGGTCCGATGCCATCACCTTCAATGAAGCCAATAATTGGCTTATCAGGTGTCTGGATTTCTCCATCCTTGATTGTTACCTTCTCGCCGTTCGGTACCTGAATGTGGGTGTACTTACTCATACTGTCTCCCTGATTATGCAATTCTTGTTTTCTGCGTTTACTGAAAAAATAACTCTAGTATGGCTATGCTTCAGGCAACACGACCAGTTCCGCCTTGAGAATGTGAGGCATGTTGCGAATCTGCTCCAGCAATGCATCTGGTATTGGCTGATCCAGATTCAGCATCATGAGTGCTTGTCCCCCCTTTTCTTGCCGGCCCAGTGTTAAATTGGCGATATTGATCCCCGCTTCGCCAATTTTTGTACAGACCCGACCGATCATCATGGGTACGTCTTCATTAACAGAAACCAGCATGTAACCCGATGGTTTGGCGTCTACACGCATTCCTTCGAGTCCACATATGCGTGGGTCTTGCCGATTAAATAATGTGCCTTTAACAGTATGTGTCTTGTCGTTTACAACAACACTTACACCGATTTCGAACGCATAATCTGATGTCGCAGCACTACGCTTTTCACTACATGAAATTCCGCGTGCTTTCAACTGGCTGGGGGCACTCACCATATTTACCGATTCAACGAGCGGTGTCAAATAACCCGATAGTACTGCCGCTGTGACAGGATAGGTATCTGTAACGCCCAAATCTCCACTATATTCAATCTCAATTGCACTGGGACTTCCATGTACATAGCTGGACATAAACTGACCAAGCCGGTCCGAAAGGTAAAGTAGTGGTTCCAGTGCTTTGCGGGTTTCACTGTCCAGGCTGGGTACATTTACCGCATTAACGATGGCCCCGGTCTGCAAATAATCTACCATTTGACGTGCGACATCAACTGCAACCGTCAATTGTGCTTCATCTGTTGATGCTGCCAGATGGGGAGTCATAATGACATTGTCAAGCCCTATGAAGGGG
>Ga0334884_1004415_pt1 | contig 14519 bp, 13 predicted proteins | sample GraSluR1_MG_7_FD_207215 | JGI IMG/M metagenome (GOLD analysis project Ga0334884, IMG submission 207215) | Sludge microbial communities from methane-producing bioreactor in Wageningen University, Netherlands - Granular Sludge_12_05 R1 | ecosystem: Engineered > Bioreactor > Anaerobic >...
GGAAGGAGGAATCGACCGTGTGCAAAATGAATCCGCGGGTGGACTTCGTCTTCAAGAAGCTCTTCGGAAGCGAAGAGAGCAAGGACATACTGATCGACCTGATCAACTCCATCGTCTCGGAGGCGGACCGGGTGAACGACCTTGAGATAAAGAACCCGTACAACGAGAAGCAGTTCCTCGAAGAGAAGGGGAGCGTGCTGGACATCAAGGCGCGGAGCGCCGAAGGCAAGTGGTACGACATCGAAATGCAGGTGCTTTCGGAGGAATGGTTCGCCAAACGCTCGCTGTACTACTGGAGCGGGCTCTACCGAGGGCAGATAGAGCAGGGGGACTCCTACTCCGAACTCGGCAAAGCCATCTGCATCAACATCCTGAACTTCAACCATCTCGACGTCGAGCCCTCCTACCACAACGTCTACAAGGTGAAGAACGTGGTGAGCGGGGAGGAACTTCTGGACGAGTTCGAAATCCACTTCATCGAGCTGCGCAAGTACGACGAGACGCTGGCCGACTCGCTGACCGAAGCCCTGGACAGATGGGTCCATTTTTTGAAGCTCGCCGGCCGGTACGACTCGGAAACGATGCCCGAGGAGCTGAAGGCGACTCCCTCCGTGAACAAGGCGATGCGCATGCTGGAACGCCTCTCCGCCACGAAGGAGGAGCGCGAAGTCTACGAAGCACGCGAAAAGTGGCTGATGGATCTGCTCAGCACGGTGGAGACCAAGGTGAAGCGGGGCAGAGAGGAGGGCAGAGCGGAAGGTATAGAGATAGGCAAAGAGATAGGCAAAGAGATAGGCCTGGAAGAGGGGATCGCCCTCGGCGAGGATCGAACAAGACGCGGCAACGCCCTCAGGATGCTGCATGCCGGGTTGAGCGTCGCCGAAGTCGCCGAATATTCCGGCCTCCCGGAAGAGGAAGTCCGCCGCCTCGCCGGCGACGGGCCGCGCTGACGCCGGAACCCGCGGAGAAACGGTCGCAGCTTTCGCCGCGCCGGAGACCGGAGAATCCGGCACGCTCCCCGATGTTGGATCGAAGAATGAAAAGTCAGCCCCGGCAGATGCCTTTCCATCCCTTCGGAAAAGCCTCGAAGAGCGCCGCGCCTCGCGGAGAGGCCTCCCCGTCGTCCCCTAATCTCCCCCCCGGCAACCGCCGATACCTAAACAGCAGCACACACAAACCCGGAGGTGCAATGCACGTGCCTATGATGATCAACACCACGCGCTTCGGCCCGTTCACCGTCGAGGACGAAGACGTACTTCACTTTCCCAAGGGGATCCCCGGCTTCGAAGGGCATACGCGATGGGCGCTCGCGGGCGAGGACGACAATCCAGTCAAATGGCTCCAGAGCCTCACGGACGGCGACGTCGCCCTTCCCGTCGTCACGCCGCATACATTCTTCCCCGAATACCGCATCCAGCTCGAGCGCGCCGACCTCGCCTTCCTCAAGTGCGAAACGGCCGACGCGCTCGCCATGCTCGTCGTCGTCGCCATACCCTCCGATAGACCGTGGGACGCCTCGGCGAACCTGCGCGCCCCCATCGTCGTCAACACCGAACTCCGGGTCGCGCGCCAGATCATACTGGACGACGAGGAGCTGTCGCTGCAGACGCCCATACTGCCGCCCGAACTGCGGGAGAAGATGATGCGCCCGGCGCCCGCCGCCTCCCCTGAAGCAGCGGAAGGGAGCGAGTGACCGTGCTCGCCCTCTCGCGGAAGAAGGGGGAGTCCGTCTTCATCGGCGACGACATCGAAATCGTCGTCGTCGACGTCAAGGGCGACCAGGTTCGGCTGGGCATCAACGCCCCCCGCGACCTAGTCATCCTCCGCAGCGAACTGGTCGAGGCGATCCGAAACGCCAACCTCGCCGCCGCGAAGGCCGGCGCCTTCCCGGCCGACATACTCAAGAAGGGAGGGACCGCCCGATGAGCCCGTCGAAGAAAAAGCAGCAGAGCAACCAGACGCTTGAACGCAACCTGAAAGCCCTCGAACAGAAACAGCCGCTTCTGGTCCAGCGCATCCGCGAGTTTATGCGGACGCGGATGAAGTCCGGCGCGAAGTTCTCCATTCAGACGGAAGAAACACCGCGCGGCACGTGGTGGAGAGGTTTTCACGACGAGCCCTTCTTCGAGTCCACCGCGGCGTACGAAGCCGTTCCGGGGGGGGATAAACCTGTTCTCATTCTCGCCGGCGTCGGCGCCCCTCGCTACCTTACGGGCATATTGAACAGGATGAAGCGCAGACAGGTCGTCATTCTGATGGAGTCGAGCATGCGACTTATCCTCTTTTTGCTCGAAAGCTCCAATCTCTTCGACAGGAAAAGTCCTTTCCAATTATTTATGCTACTCGCCGGGGACGACGGCCTGCTCAAAGAAACCGTTCACGCAGCCTTTAGTAAAAGAGGATATTTCTTAGGCGGGCTTTTCGACGTTTTTTCCCACCCCGGAGAAGCGGAAATAGCCTCGTCGGTTTTTCAGCGGACGCTTAAAGAATACGTCGGACGTATCACCTACCAGATGCAGCGCCTCGGCGACTCCGCGGAAGACACGCTCCTTGGGTTTCGCCAGATGGCGCTGGCGACGCCGTGGATCCTCTTCCGCGAGCGCCTTGCCCCGCTCAAAGGAAAGTTCAAAGGATTCAGCGGCGTCGTGCTCTCAGCCGGCCCGTCGCTCGACAAAAATATCCATCTTTTGAAAGGGCTCGAAGACCGCCTCGTCATCGTCTGCGCCGACACCCTCCTCGGCAAGCTGGCAGCTCAGGGAATACGCCCGCACTTCGTCTGCGCGCTCGAGCGCGGCGCGGTGACCTACGAAAAATATTTCCGCCCCCTCTACGATACAAAAGAGCCGAGCCTGAAGGATATCGTGCTCGTCGTGCAATCGGTCTGCTTCCCGCAGATCGCCGGACGCTGGCCCGGGCGCCTCTGCGTCGTCGGCAAAGAGAGCATCAACCTGGATCGCGAGGTCGTCGCCGGGGCGCTCGGCGGCGCCGTCCTCCCCTCGGGGGCGTCGGTCGCCCATATGGGCATGGGATTGCTGGCCTACCTCGGCGTCGACCGGATCGCCCTTGTCGGTCAGGATCTCGCCTTCGGAGAAGGCGGACAAACGCACACGAATCAGACTGTATGGGACGCTTCCGGGGGCGCTGAAAAAACACACCAGCGATTCCCCGTGCCGGCGGCCTTGGGCGGCACGGTCCAGACCACCAGAGTCTGGAAGTTTTTCATCGACACCTTCGAAGAAATGATACCCCAAATACCATGTGCGGTGTGGGACTGCACGGAGGGCGGAGCGCTCATCCGAGGGACGGAGATACGTCCTCTGGCCGACTTTCTTGCCGCCGCCGGACGGCAGGGTGCGAACTCATTCTCGCTTGTCGACGCCGCATTTCATGTCGGCTATGACGCATCGGACCGCTCCTCCCATGCGTTGAAAGGTCTGGAATCCCTCGATGAAAAGTTCTACGGATCAATACAGCGCATATCCGAGGGGCGGAAACGGCTCGACGAAATCGCCGCCATGCCCCGCGAAGAGGTCGCCATGCGGGATCATGTCGGCGCCCTCTACGATCTTCTTCAGCGGCTTGTCGAAGAAAACCCGGTGCTTACCTACATCGGGCAGAGCTATCTCTCTCTTCTTCTTGGCGACCAGGCGCGCTTCAACCTTGCCGAAGAGGAGGAGTTCGCCCTCTGGCGCAGATCCCACGAAGAGTACTTCGAGGCGCAGGAGCGCGCGGCGCTGGTCTTCCGCGACTGGCTCCGCTACATGACGGCTTCCGCCTGTTCGGCGACGACATTTTCCGAACTGGGCATACTCTGTCCGCCGGAAGAGACGCGCGTCCGCTCCGCGCTTGAAGGTTTCCTGGCGCGCAGTCAGGAGCGGCGCTCCGAACTGGATGAAGTTGTCCTTGCGGACTTTCTTCATTCACGAGTCGACCCGGTGTCGGCTTCGTGGGACCCGACGCTCCTGTGGGCGCTCGCTCGCCACCTCCATTCGGAGGGACGCTTCCTGGAGGCCTCCAATCATTTTCAGGGCGCGATCAGGGGGTTCGAAGGCAGGAATATAGCGCTGGATGCAGCGGGGGCACTGTTGAAAGAGAGGGCGAAGTCCTTGATGGGGCGCGACCTCTGCTGGACGGGGCATTCCTTGGAAGCGTTAACCAGCTTGGCCAACGCGTACGCCTACACCCCGGAAGACGGAGATATTCCTGTTCTGTTGGCGGAGCTGCTGCGACGCCGTAGACAGGATTACGAAGACTTGCAGATACGTGCGCTCTCCGAAGAGAACAGAGAAACCTTTCGAGCCATGGTGGACGCGCTGGGCAAGGAACTCGCCGCGCTCGAAAACGGCGGGGCGGAGGCCGAAGACGTGCTTCGTCGCTATTTAGTGGAAGTTTTGCGAGAAAAGGAACGACCGGAGGAGAGCTTCGGCGCTAAAGATGTGTTCGACGAACGCCGAAAAGAAGAATAGCTAGAGCACACAACACATGAAAGGGGGACTCGGAGCGAAGCGGTTCACTTCATAAAAAAGCGCCGTTCCGGCGGCCTTGCCGCCACTATCCTTTCCCCACGGACGGGGAGAAACTATCACAGGGAGGTAAAGTACAATGAGAGTATACCATAATATTCCCGCGCTGCAGGCGTACAACGCCGTCAACAGCACCACCAACGCGCTTCAGAAATCCATAGCCAAGCTATCGTCGGGTTTGCGCATCAACAGCGCCGCCGACGACGCGGCGGGGCTCGCCATCAGCGAGAAGATGCGCGCCCAGGTCCGCGGTCTCGACCAGGCCGTAGGCAACTCGCAGGACGGCATCAACATGATCCAGACCGCCGAAGGAGCGCTCAGCGAGACGCACTCCATACTGCAGCGCATGCGCGAGCTTTCCGTGCAGGCGGCCAACGACACCCTCACCGCCAACGACCGCTCGTACATCCAGCTCGAGATCGACCAGCTCACCGAGGAGATCGACCGCATCGCCAACACCACGCAGTTCAACAAGAAGAAGCTGCTGAACGGCGACGCCGCTGTGTTGTGGTCCACAGACGAACTCAAGACCGAAGTCAGCGTCCGGGGCGGCCTTCGCACTATCGATCAGTTCGGCCAGAAGTCGGCCGCCGAGGGCAACTTCAAGATCACCATCGACGCCGTCGCCGGCAAGGGGCAGATACAGAAGACCGACATCTTCAAGGTCAAGCACGCCGTACAGGAATCGCTGAAGGAGTCGACCGTCGGGTTCGCGAACTTCGAAGGAACCTTTGGGTTTGGGACGGGAGCAGATGAAAGTAGTTCCGTAACAATTCAGATCGACGGTACGAGTTATACCCTGAAGTTCACGGCTGACTACGGCGATGCTTCGGCTGCCGCTGTTGCCCTTCAAACGCTTATCAACAACCAGGCGGGACTCTCCGATAGAGTCGAGGTTACGCTGGACGATGCCGCAAACGAGAATTTTGTTATCGTTGCCAAGGAAGCGGGTAAGAGCTTCGAAATAGGCTGGAATTTAACCGGCGGCACCATCGCAGGCGTAGGCATTACCTCCGCGGTCGCTTCCCTTGGTATGACCGCCGTGAAGGCGGAGGACGACAACGTGCGCTCCATCAGCATGAATGCGGCCAACCTGATGGTCGGCGATTACAAGGTGGAGACAAGAGAAGACCATACGGCGGTTCGTGTTGCTTCGGCTGCAGCTATGACGTTTGAACAGAATACCTTCGGTCTTTCCGGCGCATTTGGTACAGCCGGTATTACTGTCACGGCCGATGCGGACTTCAACATGTCGATTGTTTTTGAAGTGTATTCCAAAGACGATGACACTAAGACCGTTACTTTCAGTTATAAATATGTCCAGATGTCCAAAGATGGTGTTACTGAGGTTGGTAACGGTACTGTCACGAAGGCAATGACTGGAGCTGGTACTGCCACTTTGACAGGTACTTACGGGGGAGTAGTCTTTAACGGTTTTGATATAGGTTCCGCAATGTCCGTGTTTACCGTCGGCGACAAGGTAGTCGTCAACGTCAATGCACAGGTCAGCGCAGACGATGCGTCCTTGGACGGAGTTTGGATCAACCGCACCAACGCCAGCGCTTCCGCGACGCCTATGGCCTATACGTTCGGAGATGGAGCGTTGGACAACAAAACAACGAGCTTCTCTTTCTTCCAGCTCAATACGCTTTCGACGAGCAGCGATTTCGGCGAGATCAAGTCAAGTACTATCACTCTTGAATTTGGTCTTCTGGAAAATGCCAACAGTCTCGGCGGAACCTACGGAGATGACGCGTACGCTTCTCCCACCGGCCGTACTTACGCCGCTTCCTTCACCATCGAGAAGGCCGGGATCGGCGAGATCGCCGCGGGCGATACGCGCATCTACGACATCGACAAGTTCTGGGATTCCAACGGAAACTTCATGGTCGAAGACCCTCAGACCATCACCATCGTCCAGGGCGACGGCAAGAAAACTGCCATCACCCTCTACAAGGACGACACCATGGACAGCATCGCCGCCAAGATCAACAACGCCATCCGCGACGGGCTCGGACAGGGAACGCTGGACGGGCTTGCAAGGGCCGAGACCTTTGCGAATTACATCACGCAGGACGAGGCGGACGCCAACGAGGACACTCCGTGGGCCGTGCCCGGCACCATGGTCATCAGCAGCGCGATCAACGGCAAGGACGGCGAGCTGACCTTCATCGGCGACGAGGAGCTGATCAACGCGCTCAGCCTGAACGTCATCCAGAAGAGCCAGGAGAACAAGTTCACCGTCACCGTGACCGACGCGCACGACCCGACGAAGATCGTTGCCCAGAACGTCCAGATTACCGGCAACAACTTGGTCGGAGTGGTGCACGAGAACATCGACGTCAAGTTCGATACGATGGCCGATGTGGTGACAACGTGGAACAAGGAGACGGCGCAGTGGGACTGGAAGGGGGCCGACGGCAGCTACCAGACGATCGTCCACCTTGCGGACAACACCACGGTCTTCCAGATCGGCGCCAACGAGAAGGAAGACATGGGCATCAACATCGGCGATATGGGCTCCAAGGCGCTCGGCGTGAGCAACATCCTGGTGACGGACCGCGAGAACGCCGCCCGTTCGATCACGGTGATCGACAGCGCGATCGACAGGGTTTCCAAGCAGCGCGCCAACCTCGGCGCATATCAGAACAGGTTGGAGCACACCATCAACAACCTGACCACGGCGAGCACGAACCTGACGGCCGCCGAAAGCCGTATCCGCGACGTGGACATGGCGAAGGAAATGATGAACTTCACGCGCCTGAACATCCTGATGCAGGCGGGCAACTCGATGCTTGCGCAGGCAAACCAGCTACCGCAGAACGTGCTGCAGCTCCTCCGGTAATTTCTCTGGCGCCTCATGAAGAGAGGGGGCTTCCCCCTCTCTTTTACTAGAGACGGAGGTGAAGACTCATGGAATTAGCGCGTACCGCAGCGGGAAAAGAAGCCGTGGAAACGGCTTTGAACGACATCTCGAAAGCAGGGGCTCCGGTACTTCGCAAGGTTGAAGAATCTCGGCTGCGGAGTCTTGAAAAGCAGTCGGTTCCCGAGATCGAAAAGCGGCGCTTTGCGGAGGAAGATCTTAAAGATGCGGTGGATCAGGCCAACGATATTTCCGTGATGTTCGACAGAGGTCTTAAGTTCGAGTATCGCAAGGAGGCCGACATCTATCAGGTTTCGGTGATCGACACGGCGAAAGACGAAGTCATACGCAAGATACCCGCCGACGAGGTGGTCCGTTTCATCGAAAGAATCAAGGACATGTTCGGCGCGATGCTGGACATACAGGCGTAAGAAATAAGAGGATGTACGAACCGCAAAAAAAGCGGCCCTTCAGGGCCGTTTTTTTTAATCTCCCGCTCCGGAACCGCCGATAAAAAAACAGAATTTCCCGGAGGAGATGAACGCCCATGTTCAACGATAACACCATCATGATCACCGGCGGCACCGGCTCGTTCGGCAAGCACTGCGTCAAGACGCTGCTGGAGCGGTACGCCCCGAAAAAAATAATCGTCTATTCGCGCGACGAGCTGAAGCAGTTCGAAATGCAGCAGGTCTTCGACTCTCCTAAAATGCGCTATTTCCTCGGCGATGTCAGGGACGAGGCCCGTCTCTCCATGGCGATGCGCGGCGTCGATTACGTTATTCACGCCGCCGCGCTGAAGCAGGTTCCCGCTGCGGAGTACAACCCTATGGAGTGCGTCAAGACGAACGTCATGGGCGCGTCGAACGTCGTCGCCGCAGCGATCGCGAACAATGTGAAAAAAGTCGTCGCCCTGTCCACGGACAAGGCGGCAAATCCCATCAACCTGTACGGTGCAACGAAGCTCTGTTCCGACAAGATCTTCATCGCCGGGAACAATCTTGTCGGGCATGGGTGTACGCGTTTTTCCGTGGTGCGGTACGGCAATGTCGTCGGCTCGCGAGGTTCGGTCGTCCCCTTCTTTCAAAGACTCGTCGAAGAGAAGAACGCGGAACTCCCCATAACCGATGCCCGCATGACGCGCTTCTGGATCACGCTCGATCAGGGCGTCGAGTTCGTCCTCAAAGCCTTCTCGCGCATGCACGGAGGGGAAATTTTCGTCCCGAAGATTCCGTCGGCGCGGATCACCGACCTCGCCGAAGCGATCGCGCCCGGCATTCCCCGCAAGATCGTCGGTATCCGCCCGGGAGAGAAACTTCACGAAATCATGTGCCCCGCCGACGACAGCAGGTTTGTGCTGGAATTCTCCGATCACTATGCGATGCAGCCGGGTATCATGTTCGCCTCGCACGCCGATTTTTCGGTGAACGCTGAAGGCGAGAGGGGAACGCCCGTCGAAGACGGCTTCGAATACAGCTCGGGGAACAATCCCGTCTTTCTTTCGGTCGAGGAGATACGGAGGCTTATATCGTGAACGGAACGGACAACGTCGTCTTCATCACGCAGGCCCGGAGCGGTTCTACTCGTCTGCCGGGGAAGGTGATGAAGGCAGTTGCGGGGAAGAGCGTGCTGTATTGGTTCTTGCGCCGGGCGCTGCTGTGCCGGAGCGTATCGTCGGTGTGCGTCGCGACGACGGTGAATCCCAAAGACGATGCGCTTGCCGCGCATGTGGCGGCGGAGCTTCCGGAAGTATGCGTCGTACGCGGATCGGAGGAGGATGTGCTGTCGAGGTACATGCTCGCCGCCGAACGGACGGGTGCGGATATCATCGTCCGTGTTACCTCCGATTGCCCCTTTTTTGATTGGAACCTGGTCGACCGGTGTGTCGAGGTGTTGAAGGACAAGAAAGCCGATGCTGTACGAACGCTTCGAAGCGACTTCCCCATAGGACTCGATGTGGAGGTGTTCACCCGGGAAACGTTACGCAAAGCGCACGAGAATGCCTCGGACCCTTTCGAGCGCGAACATGTGGGACCGTACGTGTTTCAGACGCATTCTTCGGAGTTTGCGAAACAATGGGTGGATAATACGGGAGACCCTTGGCCTGAGTGTCGTTTGACTCTTGATTATCCCGAGGACTTCGCGTTGCTGGAGCGCCTGTATGCCGAACCGGGGCCGCTGGCCTCCGCGAAAGAGTTCAGGACGTTTTTGACGGAGCGTCCGGAGGTCGCGGGGTTGAATTTGGATGCGCCGTCTTGAAAATATTTTTTGCATAATGAAAATGATAAAAGGATTTTATATTATGAAATAACAGTGCAAAGGCACGGAATAAATACCTGTTAAGCTCAATAACTTCGCGGAAGGAGAGACCGTATATCCTTTTTTTCACCGCCTGACTAGATGTATACGTATGCGTGCCGGATATGAATAGTAGATATATTGCTTCTTGCCTGTTCCTAAGGGCACTCAAAACAGAATATTTTTTGAATTGTCGGGAGCGTATTCAAGAGAAATTTCTACGAACGAAAGAAATAATTCATAACAGTGCGTTTTCTTGTTGTTTGCGCCTCGTAATGTACTATTTTGGAAGGTAAGTGCATTTTATTAGGGGGTATATGATGAAAATAGATGAGTTAATAGAGGAATACGCAACTGCAATAAAACAACATCGTGCTGTTTGGCAGACATTTGGAAGCGCTTTTTCAATTGCTATTTCGGGAATCATTATTGCGCTTGTTATGGCATTTGATAAGCACGACACCTCAGGTCCAATCTTCGTAATATTTCCATTTGTAATAATATCTTGGTGCGTTATGGTGGAGTTACAAGGTAGAGAGCTTGACGCAAGGGGAAAGTACTTGGCAATATTAGAAGAAGCTATTAGAAAAGAAACAAGTCAAGCATTCCCTTGTGCTGAATCAAGGATTCAACCTCACCTTTATGGAACGTGGAGGTATGATGTGATTTGGTGGATTATTAGCATACCGATTGTGTCTCTCTATGCGCTTGTTTCCTGGAAGGGTTGGGTTTTTCTAAAGTCGATTTCATTGTCTGATTTTGATATTTATATAGGTGTGACTTATGTAATTTTGCCGGTGATAGCATTTGTTTTGGTTAAACGCGCTGCTTGGCTTATCGGTAATGAATTGCAAGATATAAAGAGGCAGATTGTGGAATAAATGTCATTCCAAAATATTTAAATATAATATAAATATTGTAATCGGTATTATAATTTCAAGCTGAAAAATTCGTTTGACCTATAGTCGTGTTTATTTGTAAGATCAATGAAGCGGCAGAGAGATCTTTCGATTATTTTCTTTTACGATACGTACAAAGAACGGCATGTGTTGATATTTTATCAATGTGCTTTCTTTTTTTGAGTCATTACTTTTTAATCGGAGGATACCATTATGTTGACTCTGAACAATAATAGAGTGCTTGGCCATAATGTTCCTTGCTTCATCATCGCGGAGATCGGAGCGAACCACAATCGCTCGCTATCCCTAGCGAAGGAGATGATCGACGCGGCGGCCGAAGCCAAGGCCGATGCAGTGAAGTTCCAGATTTACAGCGCGGAGATGCTGTATTCGCGCAATACGCCGCGCCATTCGGGGTACGGCAAGAATCTCTTTGACCTGATCAAGGAGATCGAGACGCCTCGAACCTGGCTTCCCGAGCTTGCTGATTATAGTGCGAAAAAAGGCATTCTCTTCTTCGCGACCCCCTTCGACAATAGAGCGGTGGATGAGCTGGACGAGGTGAGTTCCTTCTTCAAGATCGCCTCCTTCGAGCTGGTGGACCTGCCGCTACTGCGCTACTGCGCTTCCAAAGAAAAGCCGATGATCATATCGACGGGGTTAGCGAACATGGAGGAGATAGAGGACGCCTTCCTCGCCTGTCGTCAGACGGGGAACGAGCAGATTGCTTTCTTACAGTGCGCTTCGATGTACCCCGCTCCGGCCTCCATCATGAACCTGCGAAGCATGGAGACGATCCGCAGGGCATTCGATGTGCCGGTCGGTCTCTCTGACCATACGCGGGGGATTCATATCAGCGTGGCCGCAGTAGCTATGGGTGCAAGCATCATCGAGAAACACTTCACTCTTGACCGCACGATGGAGGGGCCTGATCACCCCTTCGCCATCGAGCCCGACGAACTGAAGGAGCTTGTGCGGCAGATTCGCGAAGTGGAGGCGGCCATAGGCGACGGACGGAAGCTCGGACCAGCTCCCGAGGAGATCGAGTTCTACGAGAAGGCCCGGCGAAGCGTCCACGCTGCCGTCGACATTCCCGCCGAAACGGTGATCACGTCGGAAATGCTGGTTTGCAAGCGCCCAGGTTACGGCGTACGTCCGAAGTTTTTGCCGCTGCTGACAGGTCGCTGCGCTGCGAGGGATATTGCTGCGGACGAGTGGATCACGTGGGAGATGGTGTGATGCTAGGCGAGCGTGTCGGGGCTTCTGAGCCGCAGGACTGCATAATCTTCACTATAAAGGAGTGGAATCTGCAAGAGGCGGAACGTCTAGGGAGGGCGTATCCTCAGCATAGGTTCTTTGTCTTCTCCAAACCCGAGGATTTGAATGAGCGCACAATCGAGAAAATAAATCCACGTTATATCTTCTTCCCACACTGGTCGTGGGTCATCCCGGATTCTGTTCTTGAGCGATGGGAATGCGTTATCTTCCATCTTGGGGACGTGCCGCACGGGCGTGGTGGTAGTCCGCTTCAAAATCACATTCAACGAAAGATCTACACCACATCCATTTCCGCTCTTCGCGCCACGAGGGGAATCGATGAAGGCCCCGTTTACTGCAAAAAAGAGATTTCGCTTTACGGAGGAGCCGAGGAAATTTTTTTAAGGTTGTCGCAACTAGTATTTCGTGAAGTTATACCCTATATTCTGGAGAATAACCCCGAATCACAGGAGCAAAAAGGGGAGGGTACCTTCTTCCCTCGTAGAAAGGCAGAACAGAGTGATTTTGCCGAGAACGACCTCAAGTCTTTGGATGACCTCTTCGACCTTATTCGGATGCTCGACGTAGAAGGATATCCGAAGGCCTATCTGGATTACGGGCCATTTCGCCTTACCTTCGGAAGGGCACAAAGGAAATACGGAAAGGTAATCGCCGATGTGGAGATCACGATGCAAGGGGGTGAGATGGAATGAGCAGAAGATGCCTTGTAGTGGCTGCTCACCCGGACGACGAGGTGTTGGGCTGCGGAGGGGCAATAGCACGTATGGCCTCGGAGGGGATGGATGTCTTCTGTCTCATTTTGGGAGAGGGGGTGACGTCGAGGGACGATTGCCGCGACGCCAGTCGCCGCACGAAGGAGCTTGAGGAGCTGCGCTCGACGGCACGAAGAGCGAACGAACTGCTTGGCGTTCGGGAGGTTTTTTTCGCCTCGTTGCCGGACAATCGCTTCGATTCCGTCGATCTGCTCGACGTGGTGAAAATCGTCGAAGAACATGTTGCCGAGCTGCGTCCGGAGCGTGTTTTTACCCACGGCGGCGGCGACCTGAACAACGATCACGTCATCGTTTCGAGGGCCGTTCTTACAGCGTGTCGTCCTCTGTCGGAAGCAAGTGTAAAGGGGGTCTTTTTCTTCCCGGTGCTTTCGTCAACTGAATGGAACTTCGAGAGCGCCTTCCGCCCGAACTACTATGTCGATATCGAAAAATTTCTGGAGGCGAAGCTGGAGGCGATGCGGGTTTATTCGTCCGAGCTGCGCGAGTGGCCGCATCCTCGTTCACTGCGGGCAATGGAATACGAAGCCAGGCTCTGGGGCGCGCACGTGGGCAAGCAAGCCGCCGAAGCCTTCAGGATCGCGAGACTGGTGGAATGAAGATCGATTTCCATCCGCTGGAGAGTCTGTCTCCCTCTTTCGCGCCGCTTCTTCTACGCTGGCGGAACTCAGAAGCGGTGCGAGGTCAGATGTTGCGACAGAGCGTAGTCTCGGATGAGGAACACATGGCTTGGTACCGGAAGGTGGTCTCTGCCGGCTCTTCGTATCGTGTGCAAGTGGCCTTTGCGGACGAGGAACCGTTCGGCGTGATCTATCTGACGGATATCGAGTCCGGTTCGTCTACCGCTTCGTGGGGAATGTACATCGGCGAGGAGCGTTTTCGGGGGCGCGGTCTAGCGAAGCCGATGCTGGCGGCGCTGCTCTTCTGGGGGTTCGAGGAGTTGTCGCTCTTTCGTATGTACACATCCGTACTCGAAGGGAACGACCGGGCGCTTACGCTCTACCGGCAGGCCGGTTTCCGAACGGAGGGCGTTTGGAGGCAACACATCGCCGCTTCCGACGGACGCAGAGATCTTCTCTGGATCGGGATGCTGCGCGAGGAGTGGGAGGCCGTTCGGGGACAGTTCGAAGAGTGGCGGTAACCGTCGTCAGCGTGATGCTTGTTGTACCTGTTTTCGTGGTCGGAGATTTCCTTCGCAAACTGGAGGGGCGCTCTCCTTCCCTCCGTACAGGAACGCCTTCTTCATGGAGGGGGGAGGAGAGTGTACGTGGATATTTCGCTGGATGAGGACGAGCCATCCTTGTAATCAGGAGCACGGGCTTCCCCGTCGGCCAGCTCGAGGCACTCGGCAATAAGAAACTTCAGCCCCGAAACCGTCCTGAAAAAATGAATCCCCGGATTTTTTTGCTCAGCCTTAAATACCGTTCAAAACACAGTGCTCAGTTGGTTTTGCGCCGGATTTGCTCTTTGATTTCAGCAAGTTCTTCCGATGATATTCGAGCGCACGCAAGAATGTTCTCGTCGGATTCGCCCCATCGGAACATTTCGCGTATCATTTCGACTTTGCTTTGCTGGATTCCCTGCTCAAGGCCCTTCTTAATACCTTTTCTTTCCAGAAGGCTTACGTACATTTCGCCTGTCTCCTTTCTTTTCTCCAACTCGTCTTCCCATAAGCAGGCGACCAAACGGGAGCTTTCCCCGTTTGTGTCGATCGCTTAGGCGGCATTCACCTGGCCGCCATCATTCCAAGCGCTATCATCTTCAATGTGCATGATGCCTTCGATGAACCAAAGAAGCGCCATTTTCGCCTCGTGGCTCCAACCGCGCCTGTCCAACTCGGCAAGCAGGAGTTTCATGTAGTCCAATTTGCGTGTATCCGAGCCCCGTT
>Ga0334884_1004417_pt1 | contig 14518 bp, 10 predicted proteins | sample GraSluR1_MG_7_FD_207215 | JGI IMG/M metagenome (GOLD analysis project Ga0334884, IMG submission 207215) | Sludge microbial communities from methane-producing bioreactor in Wageningen University, Netherlands - Granular Sludge_12_05 R1 | ecosystem: Engineered > Bioreactor > Anaerobic >...
CGCATGATCAACGGGACATGTATATTGCCATCATATAAGCCATGATGATCAAAGAAAATCTTGTGCCGATACATCAGTTCGCCATGGTCGCCCATGATCAGTATGAGTGTATCATCCAGTACTCCCAGAGCTTTCAATTTGTCAGTCAATTCACCTATACCTTCATCTACATAACGGATTTCGGCATCATACAATGCCTCAATATAATCGGCATCGGTGATATTGCCACCAAGCTGATTAAACCAGGTGTCCCGCCAGGTGCGGCCCAACGGGTGTTCTTCCATTCCGTCCATTGTGGTGTTATCAGGGTCTTGCGGGTTCCCATTGTAGAATAGTTTACGATATGCCCGGGGGGGAAGATAGGGGGTGTGCGGGTCCCAATAATGGACAAACAAGAAAAAAGGTTCTTTCGTGGCGTGTTGTTCCAGCCACGGAAACACCCGTCGATTCAAAGTGCGGTTATCCGCGTTGATGTTCAATGTGCGACGACGTGTCGGGTCGATGTAAAACTCGTAGCCTCGGTCATAGCCGACCCGCCAGCCGCCGAGATTGTCCACAGCACATGTCGTGTACCCATTGCGCAACAACAACTCCGGCATCCAGGGGGCGGTACGCGGAATTTCCCGTCCACCACCATGCGACACCACGCCATGGGTGATACTGTACTGCCCGGTCATCAGTGTCGCGAATGCTGGGTGTGTCGGAATGGCCGTGGCAAAATGATTTTCAAACAGCAGACTGCCGTCGGCCACCAGGCTGTCCAGGTGCGGCGAGGTATCTCTGTGATACCCGTAACAACCCAGATGGTCTGCCCTAAGCGTATCTACGGCGATAAAAACGATATTCATCTTGTTCCTTCCACCCACCAGGCATGACGTAATTTATCATAAGTGTAATATGGTATCGAAAAATCCAGCCATATCCAAGTTGTTGACATATTGCATATTGTACTGAATCGGTATAATATGAATATTTATCCGTCTCAATTGTATTAATGACAAAATGATACCACAATGGTGTGTGGATAAAAATCAGTATAACTCGAGATAAGGGAGATACATAGATATGAACGGATTGATGAAGCTGTTCGTCACGGTAACTGGTTTGTTACTGGTCGTGTTCGCTGTTTGGGGATGGGCCGGTCGTATACAGTTGCAGTCAAAGGTCGCGGATCTGGAGCAGGAAAACGAAACCATGCGACAGGACATGCAGCGAGTAAATGCGCAAAGCGCCATGATTGATCGTATGGCAGAGGAATTGGAAACCTTACGGGAACGCATGGAAAACGCGATTGCGGAAGCACCCGTAGGCGGTCAGGATTTAGATGAGCAGGCAATGGCACCGGGTATGGTTGAGAACCTGTTGGCGGGGATGCTGGGTGGGGTGGATTTTCAAAAACCAGACTTGGATGAACTGCAAGATGGTGAAACTGAAAAGGGCTTTAATTCGCATGCCATGTCGGAGATGATTCAGAACTTCGCGGATAATGAGCAATTCCAGAATGTCCAGACAGATATGATGGTCAATATGCAGTATGCGCCATTTCTGGATGGATACCAGTTTCCCGCAGACAAAGAAGATGCGGTGCGCGATATACTGGCCATGTACGCACGCGAAGAGCTACGCAGTGCCATGGGCATGTTTGGGGAGGGAGGCACGCCCAGTGCTGAAGAAATGCAGGCCACGGAAGAGGATACACGCCAACGCTTACTGGCAGATTTGGCAGAAGTGTTGAGTTCAGAGGAACTGGCTGCATTTGAGGCGTATGAACAGGACAAGGAATATTATGTATTGCAACAGTCTTATGACCAGCAAATGGCCATGTTTGCTCCCGGATTACAGCCGGAAACCCGGGAATTGGCACGAGTAATATTTGCAGAAGAGGCATTGTATGCACAACAGCAATTACGGGAAAGTGGCCAAATGGACCCACGTTCCTCCATTGATTCAGTATTGGATTCCATGGAAAATGCCCGTGCACGCCTGGAAGTTTCATTGACTCCAGATGAATTTCGCAAGGTAGACCGTTTTATCACCAACATGAATGGTATTATGGCTTCCACAATGAGCATGTTTGAGGGAATGGCCCAGGAGGGACAGAGTTCGGAGTAAACAGGCGTTTTACAGGTGAATACCTGATAGAGAATGCGTGTGAAAAGGCCCTGAGTTGGATGGTATGTTCCATGTGGTTACAGGGCCTTTGGACTAAAATAATTAGTCAATTGACTGCTGGTGTGTGGTTTTTGTCTGACCTTCTTGTTGATGGACGCTTGATGCAAAATCTATTTTGCCATGAGAACAGGAAAGCAAGGTTGAAAGATGGACCTGATTGAAGAAGTAAATTGTTTTATGAAGGATTCATTGAGTGTATTTTTTATGTATTAAAACAAGGGAGTAGAAAAGATGAAGCCAATTTCTGTACCTGTGTATTGTCCTGCTTGTGGAGCAATTTTTCCTTCTGCATCTTTATCATTTGGTAATGATGTCAAAGGTTTGGTACTGAACAGAAATTTAGAAAGATGCACTCAATGTGGTGGGATTGCACAAGTCGTTGATGGAGTCTTTGATATTGCAAACAATATAATTTCAGTTATCTCTGCACCAAAATATACACACGACATATTAACACAATTAGAACATGCAGCTAGAGAAGCATATCATGACAAAATTAATATTGAAGAATTAGCTGAGAAAGCAGATCAAGTTAATCCTGAGTTGGGGAAGACGATACGCTCTCCAGTATTTAGAGGTACTTACAAACCAGGAATTATAATATTATTGTTGATTATAGTTAAAGCAATCAGTAGCTGTATTTCAAATGTAGATACAAATTTAAATGTAGATATTAATGTTAATGAGATAATTGAACAGTTGTGCAACAGAAACCAGCAAGAGATAATAGATAATGATCAAAACTTATAGTACGAAGTATGATTTTGGTTTGGCGTTGCTGGCACGCCCTCCGGGGTGCTGAGTGAGGTGGCGTGTTATCCCGGGGTGGCGACCGTTGGCCTAACCCCGCGCTACTGCGCTGTAATCGCTCCGCGATAGGATTCGAGATAAGCATATCCATGCCACACTCCAGCGAGGTGTATAGATAATGCGGCACCAATGATCAAATACGACTACTCATACTCTTCCATTTTCAAAATCTGCGCTCATCGGCGTAATCTGCGGATAACGAAGCGCAGCCTTACTTTTTATGCTGGCATACCCTTTGGTGCGCGATGTTGGAGGTGGCGCTATTGTCTGATTATGATGTTTTTGTCTGACCTTCTTGTTGATGGACGCTTGATGCAAAAATTTATTTTGCCATGAGAACAAGAAAGCAGGGTTGAAAGATGGACCTGATTGAAAAGATAACCTCTACACCAATTATATATGCAAAACTGCATTTTGTGATTATTGTCATATGCGATTTTGTAGTTTTGCCGTTGAGCTATTTTATCTTGATAGATATTAATATTGCTGAAGGTATTGCAGGGCTTCTTGAAGTGTCCTTGCTGGTAACTGGCGTTATTGTATTTGGAGTTGGGCATTTTATCTGGTTATTAAACGCAATAGATTATCCGAAAGATCATAACCCCAGACTCTTTTTAGATTTTGATACCAGACAAAAAAAATGGTTCTTATTAAGGAGTTTCTGCCTGTTGTTGCTAGCGTTACTATATTTCTTACCAATGTATATTATTTTGTCAGCTCTCTTGCTGATGTCGTTAATATCGTTCATTGACGCGGCTGTTCTACTAAAGAAAAGTTACAAGTCGACGTAGTTGTCCTTTGCAATGTTGCATGTTTTTGAATGGACGCAGGTATGAAGGGGAATGAATGATATTATTTGGATGCGGGGTAGACGGTGGGGGAGGAGTATGAGTTGCCTGACATAAAAAGTACCGCACCTGCCAGGTGACAAGCGCGGTACAAATGCGAATCAACGCAATATAAGAAGTTTTTTACAATACTATCTAGTTCTGCAATGCCTTGCGACGTTCATGCAATTCACGCCAAGTGGTTAGAATAAGCCCTTCTTCCTCAATCACTTTGCGAATTTCCGGGTCAGACATTACCTCGGTGTCAGACAAACGATTCGGGCCACTACCAGAGATTTTTGAGAAGACGGGTGATGGGTCTGTGCAATGTACAATCAACATGGTCACACCAGGCCGCATTTCACGAAGGCGTTTGATGATATCAGCACGTTTATCTTCAACATCTCGAGCTGCTCCAGTCGGGTCAGTTTGAAGATCATCCAATAAAGGAAGGCCTGCATCCCAAACCTGTTGTGCAACCTCACGTAACATAGGCGCCAACGCGGCTCGCTCAGGATTCTCCGATGTCAGATACTCCATATGCCCCCCCATCATCATGATCGGGATTTGCTCTTCGATACCGACTTTTACATAACGGGCCAGAAATTCTGGTGATGCGAACAAGGTACCCATATGTGAATCCAAGTGTGTAACAGGCAAGCCCATGCGGCGTGCTTTTGCTATCTGGGCACGGATTTCCATTTCAACATGATCGGGATCGCCATATTGCACGACCTCGGCAACACTTCGCCACAGGTAGCCATCCGGATCAACGAGCGAAGGCACGTTTTCCGCACCGGCAACAGGAGCCCATCGATAATTTTTCCATTCTGATGTCAGTGTAAGGTGTACGCCATTATCAAAATCAGGATTCTCACGCATCCATTCAGCCCACATGGGTACCCAGGAACAGGGCATCATTGTACTGGCGGAGGTTACAACACCCTCTTCAATTGACCGTATTGTGCCGACATTGGCATCATGATGCATTCCGAGATCATCTGAATGGAAAAAGATTACACGAGAACCTTCTGGCCAGCCCAGTTTTTCAGCATAAGTTTCTTCTGCAAATGAAGGCACAGCAACAACTCCCAAAATCAGCAAACAAATCAAACCCAATCGCATGTTTTTTACTCCTTTAACAATTACGTAAATACCACGATGGCTATTGCACACTACAATGTGAGCACTTGGCCGTAATTCTAGCAAATTAACCGTTATGAATTACTCTTGTTGAGTATCCCTTTCAAATGATAAAGAAATTCTTGAGCTTCTCGCGGCGAAAGGCTGTCCAAATCCAAAGCAGTCAGCTCTTTTTCAACCTGTGAAGGCTCCTGTTTTACGGGAGGTTGCGGGTCAAAAAGATACATTTGCTGCGGTAATCCCAGAGCTGCGGTATTACCTGACTCTAATGATTCCAGAATCGCACGCGCACGTTTCAACATGCTTGGCGGTAATCCCGCCAACTTGGCCACCTGAATACCATAACTGTGGTCGGCGCCTCCCTCAGCAATGCGATAGAGGAATACCACCTTGTCTCCCCATTCACGGACAGCAACATTCAGATTCTTGGCCCGTTCCAACTGGTTGGCCAACTCCGTAAGCTCATGATAATGCGTGGCAAACAAGGTCTTGGCACCAATCTGATCATGGATATGTTCTGCGACAGACCAGGCAATACTGATCCCGTCGAAAGTGCTGGTTCCCCGGCCAATTTCATCCAGCACCAACAGACTGCGGGATGTTGCCGTGTTGAGAATATTCGCTGTTTCGATCATCTCGACCATGAAGGTGCTTTCGCCCCGTGCCAGATTATCAGAAGCACCAACACGGGTGAAGATGCGGTCCACCACGCCCATCCGTGCCTCTGCTGCCGGTACAAACGAGCCTATCTGGGCCATAAGTGCAATCAACGCAACCTGTCGCAGATAGGTGGACTTACCCGCCATGTTGGGTCCGGTCACAATGTGCATGGTGGAGCGATAGTGGTCCAGATGCGCGTCATTCGGTACAAAATCGTTACGGGGCATCAGGTCTTCTACAACAGGATGCCGCCCATCACGAATATGGATTTCACCCGAATCGTCCATCATGGGTCGCGAATACCCTTTGGTAGACGCGACATCTGCCAGCGACAATAAGACATCCAGGGTGGCAATAGCGTCCGCAGTCTGCTGAATACGACGTGACTCCTTGGATACCTGATCTCGCAAGGCGACAAACAGTTTGTACTCCAGATTATGCATCTGTTCCTGCGCGTTGATGATTTCATCTTCGCGCTCTTTCAATGCGGTAGTAATAAAACGCTCCGCGTTTACAAGGGTCTGCTTGCGCTCATAATCTTCCGGCACCAGATGTATGTTGGCACGGGATATTTCAATGTAGTATCCGAATACCTTGTTGTAGCCGACTTTGAGCTTGGCAATACCCGTCCGCTTTTGCTCCATCTCCTGTAATTCGGCTATCCAGTCTTTACCCCCCCGCACCAACCGATGCATCCGGTCCAATTCCGTGTCATAACCATCTTTTATGATGCCTCCCTCCATCAATACCAGCGGTGGCTCCTCTTCAATAGCGTGTTCGATCCAGTCGGAAACATCGGCCAGTTCATCCATCGCGAGGTAGAGTTGCTGTATGAAATCGCCAGTGAGAGAGGACAGGCAAGAACGAATCTCGGGAACTTGCGTCAAAGAACGCCCCAGCGCCTTCAAGTCCCGCGCATTCCCACTTTTTGAGGTGATACGTGACAGCAGACGTTCCAAGTCTGCCACCCCGCGAAGTGACTCACGTAACTGCAAGCGCAATTCGGAGTCTTCAAATAACGTTTCTACCGCTTCCAGTCGACCATGAATACCTTCTACCGACACCAGCGGATGCAGAATCCATTGCCGCAGCTTTCTCCCGCCCATGCTGGTCTGTGTACGATCAAGCACATTAAGCAGGGTGCCCCGTTTACTGCCATCATGGAGTGAAGCAACCAACTCCAGGTTGCGCTGGGTGTTGCTGTCCAACACGACAAAACCGGACGGGCTGTAGCGGGTTGGCAGTTGCAGGTGCGGCACCATATCACGTTGGGTTTCGCGCACATAGGCCAATACCGCGCCAGCACAACGCACCGCCTCGGGGGTGTCATCAAACCCAAGTCCCTTCAGGGTGCTTAAATCAAAGGTGTCTTGAATCTGATCACGGGCAACGGCAAAATCATATTCATGTTCAGGTTGCAACTGAAACACAATTTTTTCGAAACGTGCCCGGAGTGGCGCAACGAGTGTATCTTCCTGATGCTCCGCGCAGATTATTTCTACGGGAGCCATACGGGTGATCTCGTCATTGAGTGTTCGCTCTATATCTTGGTTTATCTGTGCTACCAGAAATTCACCCGTGGTGACATCAAGAAACACCAGTCCCGCTTTCTCTTTACCCAGAAAAATGCCGCCAAGATAGTTGTTGCTGTTTTCGTCAAGCAAATTCGGTTCCATGACCGTACCAGGCGTTATGGTGCGTATAATACTGCGCTTAACGATGCCTTTCGCGTCACGCGGGTCTTCAACCTGATCACAAATGCAGACCGTCTTACCAGCACGAATGGCCTTAGCAATGTAGGTATCTACCGAACGCGCTGGAACTCCGGCCATCGGTATCCGGCTTTCCTTCCCTACGCCGTCACGTGATGTCAACGAGAGACCGAGTATTTCAGCAGCTTCAACAGCATCTTCGAAAAAAAGCTCGAAAAAGTCTCCCATTCGAAAAAACAGGAGTGCGTCACCACAAGTTGATTTGGCTTGCAGGTACTGGCGCATCATCGGGGTAAGCTTCCCCTTGGCGAGATCATTCAACTTGGCCCATTTTTCAGTCATGGGGCAAGATTATACCTTTTTATACATAGGCATGTCTTATTTGGAATTATTCACCAGGTTGGTTAATTTGTGTAGGCACAGGGTGAATCAATAGGTAATAAAAAAATACCGGAAACCTATTTGTTTTGAAGTTTCCGGTAAAGGTTATTATTTGAAGATGCTTAAAGGTCTATATTAATTTTTTCGCAGCATTTAACGCGGCATCATAATCTGGGTGTTGCGTGACTTCCTTCACATATTCCGCATGAACGATGGTATCGTTCGCGTCCAACACAAAAACTGCCCGTGAGTCCAGGCGTAGCTCTTTGATATGTGTGCCCCAGGCATTGCCAAAATTCATGTCAAAGTGATCTGAGAGCGCCTGAATATTGTTGGCCTCCGCGGCACCACACCAGCGTACCTGGGCAAAGGGCAGGTCGGCACTGACACAATATATTTGCACTGCGTCTCCCAGTGTCTGTGCATCTTGGTTGAAATGTCGGGTCTGTTGATCACATACCCCAGTGTCTAGTGAAGGCACCACACTGATAATCCTGACTTTGCCTGTAGTATCCTTTAAGGTAACCTTGGACAGTGAATTGTCCAGCAACGAAAAATCAGGTGCTGTCTGGCCTGCTTCCAGCTTTGGTCCTGTCAAGGTAATGGGGTTTCCTTTAAATGTAACTTCACCGGTACGATCGGCCATGGTAACTCTCCTTAGATTAAAATTTTAACTTATGTCTTAATTATTTGGTTTGTTGCACGGATTATACGGCATATCTTGTGCGCCATACTCCAGTTTCCCTATCTCATACTCAAACATAAGCATTTATGCTCCTATTCCAATATCCTATATCCGATTCATATTTTGTGTTTTCATGTTTTCTGCGAAAGTAGACAACAGGAACAAATTCCAATAGTATTATGCAGTCAATCGTTACTATACATTCAACCTGACCGCAAAACAGTTTGGCAAAAGGAAACACAAGGGAAAATATGAAAGTTTTTGTGTATGGTACCTTGCTCAAGGGTATGTCACGAGCCCATGTGCTGGAGTATGCCCTTTTCTTGGGGCATGCAAGTATCCCGGGACAATTATATGATCTTGGAGCCTATCCGGCTGTTCGCGATGCTGAAGGTGAAGGCGTCGTTTATGGCGAGCTGTATGAAGTGAATGAAACCACCCTGAACAGGCTTGATGCTATTGAAGGATATGATGTAGCAAACGAAAAACATTCACTTTTTATTCGAAAACAGGTTTTGGTAACCTGTCTGCATGACGCAGTAGAACACACAGCAGATACGTACTTGTATGCCAGCCTGATCGATACCAGTTGCCGTATCGCCTGCGGTGACTACCGACATTATTTGATTGATAAAGGTGGCAATCGTCCACAATGGTACATCGCTTATGGCTCAAACATGAGTACGAAACGGTTGTCAGAAAGGGAAGTTGAATTTGTTGATATACAACGCGGCGAACTTGCCGGGTACCAACTGATCTTCAACAAAGAAGGTATTCGCAATGATGTAAAAGCAAACTTGCGTTATGTCGGAAACGATGTGGCATGTCCCTTTGTGGCATATGCCCTGAAATCTGGCCAGATAGACAAGCTCGACAGATGTGAAAGAATACCATGTCATTACGTCCGCCTGGGCATGCCGTTCACCACACAAGAAGGCGAAACCTTTCTGGGCTATATTTACCTGGCACATCCTGAAAAACTGACCGATGAAAAAATTCCTGCGGAAGACTATCTCCAGCACATTATACATGGATATGAAGAACACGGCTTCGATATCCACACGTTACCAAGGCACAACGCCAATGCGTAAAATAGATATTATGGGAAAGCACAGGCCAGAAAAAGACTTGGAAAAACGGCTGTATAAGAATCTATATTATGTTTTTAGGCTTCTAAAATAGAATATAGATTTTTATATTATGTTTTAGGCGCCAGAAAGCACAATAGATGAGCCAAAACGGAACAATTGGCAGGTACTTGCTTCTGAATTGATCATAAATATCAGTTTGCGATATATGTGCCTTTTGTTTATTTTTATCACATACAGGGCATGCGCACCCAGCTCAAAATGCCAGCGTTGCTTCGGTGATTTCTACGCCGTCTGGGATGGTTATCACGGACGAGGTTAGTATTTGAAGCTCGCTGTAGTCTACGATTTCTCTGCCTGGTTCCTGACGCAATGCAGCCAGGCCGATGACGGTGTAATCACCGGGCTGGATATTGTTGAACTGATAGACTTCACGAGGTACGCCAAATACCTGGCTGCGTTGTGCATCCATATAGTTGGTGTACAGGTCATCTTGATCGGCAGGAGGTGCGTAAATTCCCTCGAGTAACATGATGTTCACATACTCTGTCGTTTCAGGGAGTCCAGTTACCCATAATTGCAAAGAGCCAGCGCTTTCAATGACAAAATCCACCTGATGACTTTGACCTTGCTGCAAGGTAACGTTACGGTACTGACTGCTGCTTTGCATATTATCTTGATCATACATCATCAGTGTGACGGTTGCTATGCCTGAGGGCAGGTTCTCCAGGTGATATTGACCTGTTGCCTGTAGATTGGCCCAGAAGTGTTCTACATCCCCGTTCGTATCCACCTCCACCTGTATGTTGCCTTCAAGTTTGTCTGGCCACGTTGGCATGTGAACCGCGCCAAAAATTTCTGCATTGGCAATTTCAAATTCAAAGTTCTGTGTGGTTACCCGGCCAGCTGTAACGATAATTTCCCGATTTTGATTGCGATTTCCCGTAGTAATCCAGCAATAAACGTTCCCCGCTCCTTCTGGTAGTCCTTCAAACCGGTAATGTCCTTGTGAGTCGGTAACGGCTGCAGTATAGAATTGAATGCCTGGCGCTTGTTCTGTATCCAAGGGAGCCGTACTGAAATGTAATTGTGCTTGTGCAGCAGGTTGTCTTCCCACTGTAACACGTCCCTCGATTGTGCCGGGTTGCCCCAGTACGATTTCAATATTATCTGTCGCGGCATGCCCAACAATAACCGAAGAGTTTCCCGGAGCATGATCAGGATGTGTCGCGCCTATGGTATAGGTACCAGCAGACAAATTATTGAGTTCAAATTTACCTTCTTCATCAGAAAAAGCCAGTGCTTGACTGGTGCTGTCAATAACATATGAACCACTGAAAATAAGGGCTGCTGCAACAGGTCTTCGTCGCGCATCTATAACACGCCCTGCGAGGGTTGTCCCTTTTTCCAGAAAAATTTCTATATCGTCTATTTCTGAAGTTGCACTGCTTAAGTTGTTAACCGCATACCAGTTATCGCTATATCCTTCAGCCCGAACCAACAAAGTCTGATAGTCACGACGAAAATTGTCAAAATGAAAACGTCCTTCAGCATCCAGAACCATCTGATGTGGTTCACTCGACAGATATGTATTATTAACGATTGAAAACTCTCCCATGTAATCATCCTGCTTGCCATACATTGGTTGCAAGGCATATGCGATGACAGGCTCCCTGGTAACCGCGTCCAGAACCTGCCCTGAAAGCGTTATGCCATCTTCTAATACGAGTTCGATATCTTTCGATCCGGAATGCAGACCTTTCAAAGAAGCCATCCCATAATCCATGTGATGCGCTTCCAGATCAAATGTACCTTCCGCAGGACCATACATCGCGAATCGGCCTTCGCTGTCGCTCATACCGTATTCATAAAAGTTGCTCTCAAACTGCTGCAGATTGATACTGGTATCAGGCAGCGGTTCACGCTCTGGAGACAGAACGCGACCTTGTACCACCAGGCGCAAATCCCCATCATATACCAGACGCAGGTTTTCTCGTTGCTCACCAGGAAGCAATTTAACGGTTAACAATGCTGTTTCAACGCTCGTATGCTCACCAGGCATTAAGACACCCAGAGAATAGGTTCCAGCCCGCAGTTGCTCAGCAGAAAAATGTCCATTGGCGTCAGCCTGCCGAAAATCTTCGTAAAAAACGCCATCACCTTGAATATTAGAACGTGCTTGAATTACAGATTCATCTGTGGCATCGGTTCGAATAAGCACACGTGCGCCAGGGAAAGGAGCACCCGCTGGCGTAACCACTACCCCGGCTAAACTGGCTGTTTTCTCCATGGTCAATATAAGATCTTTAATTCCCCGCGATGGAATTGGTAATGCTTCAATGGACTCCATCCAATAGTCTGATAGATATACATTGGCTGTGACACTTGTGTTGGCCTGGAAGCCTCCAAGCACAAACGTACCGCTGGAATCAGTAGTGAACGATTGGTACATCCCAACGGTGTATACACTGACATCAGCATCTTTCAATGGTACACCGTCTACATCGACAACTATCCCCTCAATGGTCAGGCCTTTATCAAGTGCAATGTCTATCCCTGTGTGTACTTCTCCTGCCTTGACATTCACAATACGTTGGTTCTTGATGTTAACAATATTACTCGGATAGCCCTTGACCTGATCATACTGCACCGCATAGCTGCCGGGTGGAAGCCCTGAGATGGTGTATGTGCCATCCTCATCGGTCTTGGTGTTATAATTGGTCTTCAGCAGCTCATATTCCCCTGGTTGGAGAGCGGCCAACAATACCCCGTCAATGCCTGTGTCGGTTTCCGCGTCAAAAACTCTGCCTGAGAATCCCCCACCATGAATGACCGTCAGTGTAAGGCGCGGTGCTACGGTATCTTCGCTAAGTGATATAGGTGTTGGTACCTTCTTTAATGCGTACCCCGGTGTGGTTAATTGCAGGATATAGGGGCCAACGGCCAGATTATCAAAATTAAAAGCACCAGAGCTGTCCGACTGTGTGTAGTTCCGTATCAACTCCGTATCATCAAGCTTTCGCAGCTCCAACTCCAGACCAGAAACAGTTATATCTGGTGTTTCGGGGAGAAGTTGCCCCGTCAATTGCGCGGGGCCACCGGGTAGCGTCTTGCCCTCATTATAATCATCGGTGCCTACTTCCCCCAATTCTGCTGGCGTTTCGGTAACCGGGACACCAGAAGTGCCAGGTGTTGTTGTATTATCTTGCGCGCTGTCAATCGGCCTGTCTAGTGGCTCCACGGGAAATATTGACGGCCAAATCAACCAGACCGATAAAGTAACAATCAAGACAAGGACAAAGGCAATTCCGTAACGCATAATTCTTTAATCTTTCGGTAGAAGCCACTTGGGGGTAAGAAATAAATCCATCAGCCCTATTATACAACAGATTAAGAATTGCAGGCTACGTCGATATCGTTCTCTATCAGCCAATGATCTTGCTACAACCATCTGTTTATCATCACGATGTTGACTGCCAATGCGCGACGATGCCCTCTCGCAACGCGGCATTGGCCAGGTGTGCAGCATCGGAAACAGATACTCCTGCTTCAGCAGGTGCGTTGGGTTTTTCGCGGGTGCGAATACACTCCAGCCAGTTTCCGAGATGCAACAGCTCACCATCGGGCTTGTCATAAAAGTCCTGCCCCCGTGGACCAGACCCGAGAATCTGTTGTTGGTGTTCTACATCCTTGCCAGGCTCGGGTAGAATTTCGTATCGTCCACGATCACAATACAGCGTAGCCTCAGAACCCATATACTCCATCATGGCGCGGTATCGGGCACTGTAGAATGTACCCTGGAAATACACCTGTGTTTCCGGCTGCTCATACTGCATGATAGTTTGAACCGTATCCGGTGTTTCCCATACTTCTTGATTCGTAAAAAAGTTACCAATACTGGCTGCATTCCTGGGGTGGTCGAGTCCAAGATACCAGTGTGCGATATCAAGTTGATGCACCATCAGGTCGGTGAAAATCCCTCCGCCAAAATCCCAGAACCACCGCCAGTTTCGAAAACGGTATCCATCAAAGGGCTGCTCAGGAGCCTTGCCCAGAAAACGTTCCCAATCCACCGTCGCGGGATTGATGTTTTCACCACCACTGGTTGCCCGTGCGTGATTTCGGTTCCAGGTCAGATGCACTTTACGAATATCACCCAGCAGACCAGAAGCCAGGATATCTCGCGCTTCAACAAGATGGGGCATACTGCGTTGTTGCATGCCTACCTGCACAACACGTTGGTATTGATTCTGGGTATCAATCACTGCCTGGCCCTCAGCACGGTTATGGGTAAGGGGTTTTTCCACATACACATCTTTACCCGCGATACAGGCATCAATGGTAATCGGCGTATGCAGGTGATCGGGGGTACCGATAATAACCGCGTCGACATCACTGCTTTCCAGCAGTTCTGTATAGTCTTTTGTGGCCATCGCATCGGATACCGCGAGTTCCGCACCCCGTTGCAAATTGGTATCCCATACATCGCATACGGCCGTTATCCGTACCCCCGGTATCTCCTGTAGTGTCCGCATAAGCTGCTGACAGCGACCACCGGTACCAATACATCCCACTTGGATAGTCTCATTGGCTGTATATCCCCGGGATGTCGCTTGGTAACCACCCAGGGCAAGCCCGGCCCCGATTCCCGCCTTTGCAAGAAATTCACGACGATTCTGTACTCCTGACATGATGCCCTCCTAAAGTTTCTGTACAAACTTCTTCAGCATTAAAGTATAGATGATCTCAGTAAATCCTGCTGTTAAAGCAGTGTGCCCTATTGTGAAACAATATAAAAAATCCGGTGATTTGTGCAATAATTGCTATTATGCCTTAAATAATAGTACGTAATGGGAAGGCTGCTATAAAATAACAGGTAAAACGCTTGTAGCTTATCTCCAGATGTCCCGACAAGACCATACATCGTAAACTGGATATGGGTAAATATTCAGTCAGTTTTATATATGAAAGGATGATTTGCTAAATGACCAGGCAAAAAAACAACGTACTCGTCGTTGGAAGTGCGAACATGGATTTGGT
>Ga0334884_1004426_pt1 | contig 14474 bp, 12 predicted proteins | sample GraSluR1_MG_7_FD_207215 | JGI IMG/M metagenome (GOLD analysis project Ga0334884, IMG submission 207215) | Sludge microbial communities from methane-producing bioreactor in Wageningen University, Netherlands - Granular Sludge_12_05 R1 | ecosystem: Engineered > Bioreactor > Anaerobic >...
TCATCCCCATCTCAACCAGGGTCATGGCCATGCTGGGATCGATTCCGGCGACGACCGTTGAGACACCCATTAGTTTCGAGATCTGGGCAATGTCGCGGATGGACCTGGCGATATAGGAGTCGAGGATATCGACGCCAGAGACCTCAATCATCAGCCCTCGCGGGTTATGCTTTTCGATGGCGGTGGTGATGTCCTCCTTGAGTTCTTGAACCAAGTGGTCGCTCATCTGGATCTGCACAGAAACGAGGAGCTTGTCATAGACTTTGATAACAGGAATCTGGCCTGGCATGGGGGCCTCTGGCTAGAAGTGGATTCGTCGATGATGGGGTGACAGGATAGTGCGGGAGCCTAAGACCCCGCCGGGTGGAGTCTACGCGAACTCTCTTGGCTGCTCAAGGTGTCTTTGCACAAGCCGTGCGTTCGGCTGGTGATGAAGAAAGCTTGCACCACACTGCTGAAGCCGATAAGTTCCCCGCTCGCACCTCTGTGGGTGCCTCCAGCGAGCAATATCACCATGGGCCTACGACGAACGACACCTCCTTATCGGTTGAACGGCGCGCAGCCTGGGCGAGGGGGCGTAGATTTGGTACGGGATGGGGTCCTGGCGGCGGTGGCGGCGGTCTTGGGGCCAGCCTTTGCCGAGCCTTTGGTGGACGTCGTGTGTGAGCGAGTGCGAGGCGAAGTGGGGGGAGGGCAGGATGGTCACGTCGTGGGCATGGTGGTGGTCAGTGAGATGTTGTTGGCTTTGTCTCAACACGGCGTCTCACCGGCGGATCAGACCGACTGTGCTCGCCGGCTGCTCCGCCTTCGGGAGGACCTGGGTGGGGGTGGGTGGGCGCATGAGCAGCATCAAAGTATTGCTGAGGCTGCCGATATAGTGACGGCGCGGACGATGGCGCGGGTGATGGCCCGGGGCCTGGGCTTCAGCAGCACCCAGCAGACCAAAATCGCGACGGCTGTCTCTGAAGTGGCGACGAACATCTTTTTTTATGCACGTCCGGGCCTGGTTCGCTTCTCATCTTTAGGGAGACCCCGGCAGGGGATGTGTGTCGTCGCGGAAGATCGCGGGCCTGGGATTGCCGATCTCGGGCCCATCCTTGACGGAACCTACACCTCGAAGACCGGGCTTGGCTTGGGCCTGCGTGGCTGCATGCAGCTCATGGATGAGGTGGTTTTTGAGAGACCCGACGACGGCGGGACGCGGGTGCGGATGATCAAATACCTGGGGGCTGGTGCGGAGGCCTCCTGACTTGGTCCAGCAAGGCATGTGCTTGGCTGGTGTGAGAAGCGAATTCTGGAGGCTTTGTGCAGTTAGGGTTGGATATTGGGATTGCCAGTCGGCCGCATCCAGCGGAGAGCGTCTGTGGCGACGGCACCTACTTGTATCGGCATGAAGGCGGTTGCCTTTTGGCGATGGTCGATGGTTTGGGCCACGGGATTCATGCGCGGGTGGCCACGGATCGGGTCTGTGAAGCTGTGGCGGCCACGCGCGAGTCGAGCTTGGTGGAGATTATGACCGCCGCTGACATTGCAGCGCGGGGTACTCGGGGAGCGGCGTTATCGCTCATCCAGGTCGACTTGGCGGCGGCACGCCTGCATTGTCTTGGGATCGGCAATGTGGCGACCCTGGCCAGGTCACGCGCAGCGATCCGGCCGATAACGCGACCAGGGATCGTGGGAGCGCGCATTCGCAAGATGTCGCCGATGTCTTTTGATTTGGCGCCAGGGGATCAATTGGTGATGTACACCGATGGCATCTCAACGCGGGTGTGTCTAGATGAGCTGAGGGGTGCGGCGCAGCAGATGGCGGATTTCATCCTTGCGACTTGGTCCCGAGCGCACGATGATGCGACCTGCGCGGTGGTCTTATTGTAGACGCCGCGGGGTAGAGATTGGCCTTTGCTCTCTAGAGGCTGCAGGGATTCACCATGCATGTCGTGCTGCTATTAGACCACGCTTGTAATATGGCCTGCAGCTATTGCTACGCAGGGGAGAAGCGCCAGGCACCCATGGACGACGATGTCATGCGCCGCGGTGTGGCCATGTGTTTTGGTGCCGAGCCTGCGCGGCTGTCGTTCTTTGGTGGTGAGCCGCTGCTGGCCTTCGAGTTGTTGGCAGCGGCGGTTGCCGAGGCGGAGCGCTGGAGCCAGGAGCGAGGCGTCAAACGGCCAGCGTTCGAGGTGACGACCAATGGTTTGCTGTTGCGAGGTGAGTTGTTGTCGTTTTTGGCAGCGCACGCGTTTAGGGTGGTGGTGAGCTTGGACGGTACGGCAGCGGCCCACGACGCGTGCCGGCGCCGAGTGAATGGCTCGCCGACTTATGCCGAGGTTCATGAGAATATTTGCCGAGCCTTGAAAGTGCTACCTGATCTCGAGGTGCTGCAGGTGGTTGGACCGGAGACGGTGAGTGAGGCGGCGGCGGGCTTCGAGAAGATTTTGGCGATGGGGGTGCGGCACCTTCATCTGAGTATCGACTTCTGTGCGTCTTGGGATCGGGCGGGGTTGGTGCGGGGCCGCGACGCTTTCATGGCGCTGGCCGATGCCTATGTGACCCACTACCGCGAGGGAGTGAGTTTTCGCTTCAATCTCTTCGATGCGAAGATTGCATCTCAGGTGCGTCCGTCGCGAGGGCGGTCTTTGTGTCCCTTTGGCTTGGGCACGGTGGCGGTGGCGCCGTCAGGGCGGCTCTATCCGTGTGAGCGGTTGGTCGGTGAGGACAAGGCGCTGGAAATGGCGATTGGCGACGTTTATAGTGGGTTGGATGTTGGCAAGGTTCAGGCTTTGCGGGCGAAGTTGCAGGTGATACCTCGGGATTGTGTAGGCTGTGCGCTGGTTGGTCGTTGTATGCTTGGTTGTGGTTGTGTGAATTTGGTGACCAGCGGTCGGCTCGACCAGGTCACAGATGAGGTGTGTGCTTGGGAGCAGATTGTGATAGGTGCTGCTGATGCTGCCGCAGCGCGTCTCTACGCTGAGAAGAATCCCATTTTCATGGCGCGTTTCTACGGGCAATCCCCAGCAGAAGAGGTTGGTTCATGAGCCAGAAGAGGCGGGGCGTCGATAGCTATAGCGCGGGGTATCCCACAAGCGTTCCTATGGAGCGGCGGGTTTTTTTGGGTTTGTTGGGCGGCATTGTGGCGGCGCCTCTCCTCAAAGCTTGTGGTGCCTACATGGGCCCCTACCCTGAGCCAGATGCCGATCCGACGACGATGGAGCTGCAGTCGTTTCGTTTTCCGGCGACGGATGCGCTCATCATCGAGAGCGCTGATGGGTTCACGCTCCGCCTATTTCTTGTCATCGAGGAGCACGGCGATGCGCTGCAAGGCTTGCTTGGGCAGCACCCCGAAGCGTTTGAAGACAGCGTGCGCCAAGTCCTCAAGGGTTACCAGGCCGACGCGTATGCGGCCGATGCGCCGCGTGACCACGCCGAGAGTGCTCTGGTGGGGCGCCTGACGGAGTTGGCGGCGTCAAGGGGTTACTCGGTGGTCATCCGCAGGATCGACATTTTTATTGAGAGCCCGATTGAACCCTAGTTTTTACGCCGTTGTCGCACTTCGATCTTGAGAGGTGGCATGCGCATCAAGCTCCTGGTTGCGTATGATGGGACGGGATTCAGCGGTTGGCAGCGGCAACGCGCTGGCTTGCCCACGATCCAGCAGTCTCTGGAAGACGCGGTTTTTCGCATGAATGGCGACACGGCCTCGCCCGTTTGGGGTGCCAGTCGGACTGATGCGGGGGTTCACGCCGAAGGTCAGGTCGCGGTCTTCGACACAGCGAAGACGCGAGAGATGTGCGCGTGGATCAGTGGGCTCAATCAGTTGACGCCCGCCGCGGTGCGGGTGCGCCATGCCGAGGTGGTGGCCGACGATTTTCATCCGCGTCATGCCAGCCGTGGGAAGCATTACCGTTACCTGATCTGGCAAGGGCGCTGGGTTCCGCCCGCTTTGCGCTCACATCTCTGGCAAGTGCGTCCCCTCGACATCGATGCCATGGCCGAGGGGGCTGGGTATTTGCTCGGCGAGCACGATTTCAGCGCTTTTCGAGCGTCGGACTGTCAGGCCAGCTCCCCGATACGTCGCATGCACGCCATTGGGTTGCGCATTTTGCCTTCTCCCTATGCGGCTCCGCTCGCCGAGGAGAGGGGGGCCTTGTTGGCGTTGGACTTCTGGGGGAGCGCTTTCCTCAAACACATGATCCGGATCGTGGTGGGTTCACTGGTCGAGGTGGGTGAAGGACGTCGACCAGCGGCTTGGGTGGGCGAGGTCTTGGCATCGCGCGAGCGCTGCCTGGCTGGGCGCACAGCGGTGCCAGGTGGCTTGAGCTTGCTCGAGGTGTATTTCTCCGAGGCGGGGCTAGCGGCTCATTCCGGGGTAGTGCGATGAGGGTGCGCGAGCTGTGGTGGTTGTGGCTGTGCCTGGGTCCGATGCTAGGGCTGTGGCCATGGCCGGCGCAGGCGAAGCTGCCCCGGGAGGCGGACTTGGTGGCCGCTGTCGATGGCGTGCGCGCTCAGGCAGCGCCTGCGGCGGTGTGGCGCTGTGTGGATCAGCAGGGAGTGATCACACGGGTAGATCTCTCGGAAAGTGCGCCGAGCCATATCATACCTTGGAGAGCGCTGTTGCAGTGGGTGGTGGCGCAGGGCGCGATGGTGCTTTCTTGGCCAGGGACGGCACCGCTGGAGACCCAAGGTTTGACCTTGGCCTTTGGCGCTGATGGCGCGGTGCATTACCTCCTTGGTCCCCGTGACGACCCCAAGCGGCCCCACCTCGTGCTGTGTCGCGAGCCCTTGCGGCTCTGTGGTCTGCGTTGGCCGGCTGCCCCTGAGGGCGAGATTGCCATTGTCGTGGAGTCCTACGATAGTGACGGCTGGTCGGTGCGGGCGGTGCAGATTCGCTGGGCCGACCAAGTGGTGGCGTGCGAAGGTGCGCCCTGAGCCAGGCCCACACAGGTGAACCATGACCTCAGAAGGCACGACGAAGTCTGCCCAATCCGGTGCCTTTCGCGCTTACGCAGAGGTGGCCCTCGATGTCCCTTTGCGCAGCACCTTCACTTATGGTGTGCCTGAGGCCTTTCCGCCACTGGAGGTCGGGCAACAGGTGCATGTGCCCTGGCGTAACCGTTCGCGGAGCGGCGTGGTGCTGGCCCTCTCGGAGCAGTGTCCCCAAGGTTATCGCGTCCGTGCGGTGGCTTCTTTATTGGATCCACGTCCGGTATTGGACGGCGAACAGATCGCCCTGTTGCGCTTCATCGCCGCGTATTACCGTGCGCCTATCGGTGAGGTGGTTCGCATGGCGCTGCCTGTTGGCCTCCAACGCCAGGGGGAGCGGCGCTTTCGCTTGTTGGCGTCTGGCTCGCAGTGTCTGGAGGAGGGGGCGGCTGGGCCGGCTCTGTCGCGGGTCCTCTCGGCGTTGCGAGATGCCCCCGAGCAGATGATGCTTGGCTCGGATCTGATCCGCTCGCGTGGGGTCACCTATGGCCTGCTCGACGCTGCCATGGATCAAGGCTATGTCGAGGGAACACTTCAGTTGGATGCGGCGAAGGTCAACGTGGCCTTTGAGACCTGGGTTCATCCTGCTGAAACGGGCGATCCAGCGCATAGGCTGGGGGCAAAACAAGCGGCTCTGCTGGCGCAGGTGGAGAAAGGCGCGCAGCCCCTGACGGCGTTGCGCGGCTTGCTGGGGGATATTCGCGCCCCTTTGCGTCGCCTCGTCGAGCTCGGACGCGTTCGTTTGGAAGAGGTGGAGGTGGTGCGCGATCCCTTTCGTGCGAAGGTTCTGCCGGCGGCGCAGCGCTTTACATTGACGGCCGAGCAACAGGTGGCGCTAGGGGAGATCGCGGGTGCTTTGGGGGGCTTCCACGCATTTCTTCTGCATGGGGTGACGGGCAGCGGCAAAACCGAGGTCTACATCCGGGTCATCCGGCAGGTTCGCGACGCCGGTCAGGGCGCTCTGGTGATCTTGCCCGAGATCGCCCTGACCCCACAGCTTGCAGGCCTATTTCGTGCGCATTTCGGCGATGACATCGCCGTGCTGCACAGCGCGTTGAGTGTTGGCGAGCGCTATGATGCGTGGCGCCGGCTGCGCACGGGCCGGGTGGGAATCGCGGTGGGAGCACGCTCGGCGCTGTTTGCACCGGTGCAGCGGCTGGGCGTCGTGGTCGTGGATGAAGAGCACGACGCCTCGTTCAAGCAAGGTGAGGGCGCGCGCTACCACGCTCGGGATATGGCCCTGATGCGTGCGAAGATCGCCTGTTGTCCGATCATCCTCGGCTCCGCGACGCCGAGCCTCGAGTCGTGGGCGTTGACCAAGCGCGGCAGGATGCGCCTGCTGCAGCTCCAGGCGAGGGTCAGCGACCGTCCCCTTCCTTCGGTACAGGTCGTGGACATGAGCCGGAGCGAGGACTCGCCGGCAGATGCACCTGAGGCAGACGCCGTTGCAGCCGAGGGCGTTGTTGAGCGCGTCATCTCGCCCTTGCTCCAGGAGAGGTTGGTGGCTTGCCTCGAGAGAAAAGAGCAAGCCATTGTCTTGCTCAACCGTCGGGGGCATTCGACCTTCGTGCAGTGCCATTATTGTGGCGAGGCGCTCTACTGCCCCAACTGTTCCGTGTCCCTGACCTATCACAAGCGCCAGAACGCGTTGCGATGCCACTATTGCGATCATCAACAGCCGCTGTTGGCCACGTGCCCGCGCTGTGGCCGAGGAGATCTAGGGCTCTTGGGCATGGGCACGGAGCGATTGGTGCAGACCATCGAGGGGCTGATCCCGGCGGCGCGGGTGGAGCGCCTGGATCGGGACTCGGTGGGGGGACAGCGCCTACATGGCCTGTTGGAGCGCTTTCACGCAGGTGCTATCGACATTTTGGTGGGGACCCAGATGGTGGCCAAGGGGCACGATATCCACAACGTGACCCTGGTTGGGGTGGTGCTTGCAGACTTCTCTCTACATTTTCCAGATTTCAGGGCTGCAGAGCGGACCTTTCAGTTGCTCACTCAGGTGGCGGGCCGTGCGGGGCGTGGCGATCGTTTGGGTGAGGTGATCATCCAGACGCTGCTGCCGGATCACCCTGTGCTGATGGCGGCGCGAGAGCAGTCCTACAGCGCCTTTGTGGCGCATGAGATGCCGCTGCGTCAGGCGCTGCACTACCCACCCTTTGCGCACCTGGTGGCGTTGCGGGTGGAGGGGCCCGACAGTGGGGTGACGGAGGCATTCATGGGAGAGGTTGCTGTCGTGGCGCAGCGTTTTCGGCCCAAGAGCGGACAAGTGCTTGGTCCGGCTCCGGCACCGCTGGCGAAGATCCGCGGGCGGGTGCGGTGGCAGCTTTTGCTCAAGGGCAGTGAGCGGACGGCGTTGCACCAGTGGCTGGACCGGATCTTGACGGCGCTGAACCCAGAGGGCAAGCCTCACCCGCAGTTGCGCTTCATTGTGGACGTGGATCCCCTAGACATGCTTTAGAGGGCACAAGGATCGACATTGAAAGCCGGGGCATAGAGGCGGCGGGTGTTGGCGGTGATGACTTCTGCCAGGTGTTCGGGTGCGGTGTGCTTGAGCTCGGCGACGGTGGCGAGGAGGGGGCGCAGGTTGGCGGGTTCGTTGCGTTCTTGGGGCACGGGGCCGAGGACGGGGCTGTCGCTCTCGAGGAGGAGGCAGGCGAGGGGGAGGTGCTTGAGGAGTTTGAGTTTTTGGGGTGAGCGGGGCAGGGACGTGGGGATGGAGAAGTAGTAGCCGGCCTCGATGCCCGGCATGGCCGTCGCGGCTTTGCCGTCGAAGGCGTGCATGTGGACGCGCTTGGCGCCGGCATCGAGGAGCAAGTGGAGGGTGTCCCGTCCGGCGGCACGGGAGTGGACGTTGAGGGGGAGGTCGTGGGCGATGGCGGTGTGGACGATGCGCTCAAAGACAAATCGTTGGCGTTCCTGGTCTTGGGGCTCTTGGCACTTCCAGTAGTCCAGGCCAACCTCGCCGATGGCGGCGAAGGGGGAGGGGCTGTCGTTGAAGAGCGCGAGAAAGGCGTCGAGGCTGGCGTCATCGAGGTGGGTAGGGAAGAGGCCTGCGGCGCAGCGCAGGTGGTTGGGGAAGCGCTGGCAGAGGTCGATGGCTAGGGGGCACTCGCTGGGGTGCTCGGTGACGATGAGGATGCCTGTGATGTTGGCGCTTCGAGCGCGGTCCAGGACTTGGGGGAGGTCCTGGGTGAAGCTGGGATCGCAGAGGTGGGCGTGAGTGTCGATGAGTGGGTGGTGTTTCATGATCACCGTGGTGATGGTAGGAGGGCGCGTAAGTTGCGAACGACGCTGCGCTTTCTTTGCAAGGCGGCGATCTGGGCTTCCACGGCGCGGGCTTGTGCTTGCCATTCGTGGCGCCGGTAGAAGTGCAGCAGCCTGTTGAGGCCGAGGATGGGATCGCTGTGGAGGTCGGCGGCCAGGCGGAAGGTGCGGTGGGCCGCGTCGAGGTCTGCAGCCAGCTCTTGAGCATGGGCGAGTTGGAGCAAGAGGCGCGCCGAGGGTTGGCTCAGGGCGAGATGGCGTTGCAGGACTTCAATGGCTTCGCGTGGGCGATCGAGGGCGCTGAGGACACGGGCGAGGGCCATGCTCGCCGTGGCGTCGCGGTCGGCATGGATGGAGACGGCTTGGCGGTAGTGGTGCTCGGCTTCGATGAGGTTGTCGGCGTCCTCGTGGAGCTGTCCGTAGAGAACTTGGGCCCGGGGGTTTTCGGGGTGGAAGCGGATGACTTGTCGCAAAGCGAGATCGATGTCGGCGAAGGGCGCGCCGAGTCTATAGAGCACATAGGCGTAGTCGAGGTGGACGACCCAGTTCTGGGTGGTGTGGCGGATACGCTGGAGGTGTTCCTTGGCGGCTTGCCACTCGGCGGCGCGCATGAGCGCCTTGGCCAGGGCCATGCGCAAGGCGAACTCCCTCTCGCCGAGGAGGCCGAAGTCGTCTTCCTCGGCGGTGTTTTCGAGGGGCAGGGCGGGCTGAGGGGGCGCGGAGACGACCGGCGGTGGGGGGCTACAGCTGGCCAGGAGGAGGAGGAGCCCGCAGACTAAGGCTTGGCGCTTGCGGTGGTGGTCTGGTGACATGGTCGATTTCTCTTCGCGCCGGCGGTGATTGCGTCTGGTCGCAGCGCAGCAAGTTGCCTGGTCTTTGGCGCCAAGGCAAGTCGAGATTGGCCGGTGCGGTGGGAAAAAAAGTGATTCCAGGGTGGGTGAAGTGATTTTGGGTCTTGCATGACGTGATGGAATCGTCTATAAGCGACCCCGCTTCGGCCACGAGAGAAGTGGTCGGCGATGCGGGGCCATAGCTCAGCTGGGAGAGCGCTTGACTGGCAGTCAAGAGGTCGACGGTTCGATCCCGTCTGGCTCCATGGAAAAACCCACGAGTAATCGTGGGTTTTTTCGTTTCTTGCGGTGGAGACGCGGTGCGCCATGGCCTGTGCTGTGTGGGTGGCGCAGATCTATGGCTCTCAGGCCCGATGGTCCTCAGGGGTCGACCATGAGGTCGAGCTGGCGCCAGTCCGTGCCACCGCGGCCATCTCGGGCGACACACCACACCGTTGCAGGTCCAGCGCTGGCGGGCGTGAGGGTGTTGTTCTGGGCTTCATCGGCGTCGCCGTAGATGTCTGAGTAGAAGCTGACGTCTTTGTCCAATTTGCCGTTGCGGACGAACCACGAGAGGAGGATTTCCTCGCGGCGGGGTTGGTCTTCGTCGGCGCGGGTAAAGGTCTCTCGGGAGGCGTCGTCGATCTCGCAGCGGATGGGGAAGTCTTCGCCCACCCGCGGCTGGATGGGGGCTTCGGGGTCGGGCTCGAGACTGTTCAGGCGGGGGTTGGCGTTGGGCGAGACGGCGCTCTCTGGTTGGCTCGGGATGAGGTAGAGTGTCTTGACGGCGACGACCTGTTCTTCCCCGGCGGCGGCGGTGAGCCGTACTCTGGCGGGGTAGCCTTGGGTACAAGAGGGTAGAGGGATAGAGGGGGGGAGTTGCTGGCGCAGCTCTTCCTGCTGGCTGCAGAGGAGATCGACGGCAGCAGCGAAGATGGCATCGTAGGTGAAGTCAAAGCGGTCGCCGTCGGCGGTGAGGGCGTCCTTCCAGGCTTGGGGGGCTTCTGGAGGGAAGAGGCAAGGGTAGCCCTCGATGGCCGGCCCCGTGAAGGGGCAGATCTCCCAGGTGAGGTTGATGAGGCGGTCCGGGTCTTCGGTGACGGCCAGTGCCTGCACGGCGGTGTTCTCTCCTGCGGCCAGGCGCGGTGTCTCGGCTTGGATGGCGAGGATGCGCAGATAGGAGACTTTACTCTGCGGGTCGAAATCTTCGGTGCAGGCGCCGAGGGCCCATGCCGTACAAGCTACGAAGAGGATGGCGCGTGGGTGTCGCTGGGATAGGAGGCGGATGGCTTTCATCAGAACTCCCCTTTGATGCCGATGCTGGGGAGGATGGGTAATCCTCGCACGTAGCCAGATTGGGTGGAGTCGAAGTTGTACTGGACGGCCTCTGGGTTGGCGTGGAAGTAGACATTCTGGATGTCCAGATAGGCGCTCAAAATCCACCAGTCGAAGACCCAGCTTTTGTCGACGCGGAGGTCGAGCTGGTGGAAGGCCTCGATGCGGTCGGAGTTGGTCTCACCCGGGACGGGCCGGTAGCGATCGGCGTCGGCGTCGAAGACGGCGCCTGCGCGGGGGGTGAAGGGCCGACCGGTGACGTAGCGGAAGCGGGCACCGATCTGCCACTGGTGCGGGAGCTTGTAGCTGGCGACGAGGGTGAGGATGTGGGTCTGGTCGAAGTCGAAGGGGGTGAGGGGGGCGCTGTCGGCGTCGCGTCTTTCGGCGCGGCTGAGGGTGTAGGCGACCCAGCCGAAGAAGTTGTTGGCCAAATCGTGTCGGAGAAGTATCTCCATGCCATAGACCCGTCCAGAACCGCTGTTGGCCAGGTTCTCCGGGACGGCGCGGTCGTTGCGGGTGACGATGTTGGTGGAAGGGGCGACCAGGTTATCGAGATCTTTGTAGAAAGCAGTGACGTCCAGGCTCAGGGGTTCGTAGAGCGGTAGCCGGCTCTCGCCGCCGAGGCTGTAGTGGGTCGCGTGTTGCCAGCCCAGGTCGGGGTTGCCGAATTCGTTGGTCGTGTCTTGGGGTTGGGGCGGCTGAGAGAAGCGGCCGATGCCGCCCTTGACGGCCCAGTAGTCATCGATCTGCCAGCGCGCCGCGCCTCTGATGTCGCCATTGAATTGGCCAATGAGGCGGTTGTAATCGAGGCGCCCGCCGAAGGTGAAGAGGAGGTTGGCGATGGGGCGGATTTCCGTTTCGAGGAAAGCGGCGGGCTCGTAGTAGGTTGCCCGCTGCTCGAAAGTGATGAACTCCTGGGCCTCGAAGCCGCCGGGGAACTCGCCTTCCCCGGGGGTTTTGGGGAGTCGGCCGATGACCGTGGCGGTGCCGAAGAGGATGTCTAGGCCGCCGATCAAGGTGATGTAGTCGCTGATGCGCCAGGTTGACTCGTGGCGGACCTGATGTTGGAAGAGGTCGAGGAGGAAGGAGAGGGAGTCGCCCAGCGAAAACTCCAGGACCGTGGTCCCAAACTGATAGAGCAGGAGCGAGTCATAGGCTTCGGAGCGGAAGCGGTGGCTGACCTGGGCGCGGTGGAAAGAGGTGCCCGCTTCGGCGGCACCGCGGACGAGAGGGTTCTCGGGGCGCGGTTCGTCGAAGAGGAACTTCAAGACGTCGTCCGAGCCGAAGACGAAGAGCTCCAGCTCATGCCCGGCAAAGGGCCGCCAGTTGATGCGGCTCTGGTAGTCCCAGTAGCGCGGCGCCACGGTGAGCTCGCCGCCGATGTCGTCGGGCAGGACGGCGGGCAGAATGGCGTCGATGTAGGAGCGGCGGGCGCTGAGTTGAAAACTCAAGTCTTCGACGATGGGCCCCTCGACGAAGGCGGCGATGTCGATGACGTCGATGTCGACGAAGGCGCCGAGGCGATCGCTGCGCGGGGCGCGTGTCTTGGCGTCGAGGACGCCGCCCATGACGCGTCCATAGCGGGTGGAGAAGTTGCCTGGGTAGAAGTCGATGGCAGAGAGGATGTCACTGGGGACGACGCTGGTGAGGCCGCCGAAATGATAGAGCAGGGGAATGTTGGCGCCGTCGAGGAGGACCAGGGTGTCCTGAGGTGCGGAGCCGCGGACGATGATCTGGCCGGAGTTGAAGGTGGAGCGGGCCACGCCAGGGAGATTCTCGATGACCTTGAGGGCGTCGCCCTGGGCGCCGGGGATGCGCTGGATTTCCGTGACGTTCAAGGTTCGCCGGGTGACCTCTTTGCGCAGGCGGCGCTCGACGGTCTCATAGACGTAGGCGCCGTCGGCTCCATAGGAATCGTAGAAGGCGCGTTCGATGAAGTAGACGACTTCGACGCTCTCATCGGCAGCCAAGCGCTCCTCTGTGGCGTAGTCGCCGTAGGCTTCCTCGGCGATGAGGATCTGCCAAGCGCCCGGGCTCAAGGGGGGCGAGACGAAGCGCCCTTGGGCATCACTATAGACCTCAAAGAGGTCCTCATTTTGTTGGAGGCTGACGAGAACCCCGGGCAAGACGCGGCGCGTGCCGCGCTCCCTGATGGTGCCGCGGAGCTGCGCCTTGCCCACGTCAGTGGCTTCGAGGAAGGCGTCTTCTGCCGGCTCCGAGGCATCGGGCACCTCTCCGTCAGGGAGATCTTCCGCGAGGGTTTCGGGGTCGAGGTCGTCAAGGCCCAGGTCATCTTCTTCGGCGCCAGGCGGGATGAAGTCATAGGCGAAGGCCAGGCGCGCCGGAATGGCTTCGCCGTCGCGGGTGGCTGGCGCGAACTCGAAGGTGCTCAACGCAGCGACAGCCGCTTCGTCAAAGCCATAGCCGACATAGGGTGATGGCTCCTGGACGTCGACCCTGACGACCTTGCCCGTGGCGTCGATGAAGAGCACGGCGACGACCGTCGTGGTGATGGCCTCGTCGATGGCCGCCTCGGGGTAGCGGGCTTGCACGAAGGTGCGTAGCTCGGGCGGGGTGAGGACGGGCCCCTGGCTCTCTGGGGGCGCCGCTTCACCGTCAGGCCCCGCTTCGCCGTTGGCAGGGTCCGCTTCTGCCGGGGCATCTGGACCCGGCGCATCGGTCGGTTCAGGTGGCTCGACCAGGTCCTGGGCGGAGGCGAGGGGCGCGCTCAGTGCCAGGACGGCGAGCGCGCCGAAGAAGGCGGTGAGAGGCGAGATTCGGCCCTTGAGGTGGGTCATGGTCAAAAACCTTAGAGGGGCAAAGCCCAGCGCACGAGCTGGTCGGCTGTCGTACGCGTCATCGCAGCGAGAGGTGTGAGGAGGCGACGTTCTGGGGGGATCCACGGGCCAGGCACGGGCGCGCTTGGCCAAGAGCGCGACCTTGGGCAGACGAGGAGCAAGATAAGCTTTGCGGGTCAAGTGTCAATTGGCCTGCAGCCACGTAGAACAAGGTGGCTCGGGTGGCCGGGCGGGCGCTGCCGGGTGAGGAAACGACAACAGACGCAGGGCGTCTGTTGGTTGCGTCAGCGGGCGTTGGCCCTTTTGGGCGTTGGTCCTTCTAGAAGTTGCCGCCGAGGCCCAGGGTGAACTGCAGGCCATGGGTGAGGGCGTCGGGATCATTCTGATCGGCGAGGCCCAAGGCGGTGCGAATGTTTTCCTCGCGCTCAGGTCTGGCTTGGGTCATGACGTAACGGAGATCGAGGAGCAGCTCGAGGGCGCCGAGGTTGAGCTCGATGCCACCGCCGAGCTGACCGGCGAGCTGCATGTAGCGCTCCAGGCAGCGGTTACAGACGCCGGTGGCATAATTGATAGTGGTGAAGTGGAGCCCAGCCCCGGCGATGCCGTAGATATCGAGGACATTCTCGGGGAAGAGGTGAGCTGTGAGGCCGACCATGACGGGCACGGTGAATTGTTCGAAGTCAGCGTTGTCGGTGCCCAAGACATCGGAGCTGACCTCGACGCCGAAGTGCTTGTCGACTTTGGCGCGGAGATAGACGCCGACGCCGACGAGTGAGTCGCCGTCGAAGGTTTCGTAGCGGAGGTCTGTGTTGCCGAGGGTGAGGGCGGCGAATCGGAGGCCGGCGGAGAAGAGCGGGGCGCGCGGCGTGTGTTCGACGACGGCGGGCCGAGAGACAGGGCGGCGCTCGTGTTCGCGGACGACGACGACGTGGCTGTGACTGACGCGTCGAGGGTAGTAGGTGCGGTGGTAGGTCGTGGTGGGGCGCCGGTAGGTGGTGGTCGTGCGTCGGTGGGTGGTGCGTCGTCGGGGCGCCGGTCGGGCGACGACGTCATCCATGGGATCGATGCGAGCGTCGAGGCTGTCTGTTGATTCGAAATCGATGTTTGCCGTTCCATCGATGAGCGGCGAGGCCATGAGGGGGCTGCCGGTCAAGAGGAAGGCTGCGATAATGGTGAGCGCGGTGCTGCGTGGCATGTTGTCACCTGAAGAATTTCGCTGTTCAAGCGTTGGGTGAGGCGGGTGGCGGGCCGGGGGTAGGGG
>Ga0334884_1004432_pt1 | contig 14457 bp, 8 predicted proteins | sample GraSluR1_MG_7_FD_207215 | JGI IMG/M metagenome (GOLD analysis project Ga0334884, IMG submission 207215) | Sludge microbial communities from methane-producing bioreactor in Wageningen University, Netherlands - Granular Sludge_12_05 R1 | ecosystem: Engineered > Bioreactor > Anaerobic > Unclassified...
CCCTGAAGAAAGCGTTGTCAAGCCCAAGAGCAAACTACACAGCATAAAACTATGACGGACGACAAATCTGGAATTAAAAGACATGACTACTCCACTGAATTGTATATGTATCTGGTAATTATCAGAAGTAATGGGTAGATTTTATCATGATGCTGTTGATGTCCGCACCAATAACCCAAGATTGTCTGGAACTGTACAAATTTGCAAAGTAATGTTAAACTTAACATTGGACTAACATATTGCCGCTTTGCCTTCAATACCGTTTATCAAAGGAGTGTTTGACGTGCATTTAACCCACCGATTCCATGCTTCTCCCTACTATTATACATTTTCAGTATTATTGCTTTTTGTCTCAATCGTGGTTTCCCCCGCTGCCTTCAGCACCGTGGTTATCAATGAATTCATGGCGGCTACTTCTGACCGGTTGCTGCAATGGGACGATAGCGGGGTGTCCAGGTTAGGCTCTGGTACTGCCTGGTACGAGAACAGCTTTGATGACACCCACTGGGTGTCCGCACCAGGCCCATTGGGGTATGGTGTTGCTGGTCTGGGTACAGACATCGATTTTCGGCATGAGGCACGTTCATTGTATGTACGCCGTACGTTCAATGTTTCTTCAGCCCAGGCGCAGAGCAATGCCAATTTGATCCTGGACATTGACTACGATGATGGCTTTGTTGCATTTTTGAATGGTCGAGAAATAATGCGGAAATCACTTGGTGGCGCGAACATGTGGGTGTATCATGATCAACCTGCCTACAATCAGCGCATGGCTGGTACGACCGACACTTTTGAAATCGGTATCGCAAGTGCGTATTTGCAACCGGGTGAAAATGTATTGGCCATTCAGGTACATAATTGGGATATCGAATTTTGGAAAGTACCCATCGCACAGGACACGTTCAAGATAAGCGCGGCATTGCGAATTAACGGCCTGGGTTCTCTGGTAGAACCTGGAGACTCTTGGCGGTATTTTATCGGACATCATGAGCCATCGGGAGGCGTGGCAAATGAAGAAGGACAATTTGTTGACTGGATAGAATTGCACAATACCGGCAACACAGCGGTTAACATGCAGAATTGGTCATTGACTGACAATGCCAACAATCCGCGCAAGTGGGTTTTTCCTTCAGTCACCATAGAACCCAATGGTTATCTCGTTGTTTTGGCAGATGGTAACCCCAGTGATACACCGCCCTTGCAAACCAATTTCAGTTTGAGTGGTGAAGGGGAATTTCTGGGTCTGCTGGACCCGTCAGAAACCCCGGTAAGCATTATCACGCCGGTATATCCCCCACAAGATTATTTTCACTCCTATGGTCGGACCGATAACGAAACCTATGCTTATTTTTCTCATGCCACGCCTGGAAAACCCAATTCCGGTCCGACATATCAGGGCATATTGGAACCTCCTGTATTGAGTCTGGAAAGTGGTCTGTATGATGGGGCCATTCAACTCAGTATGGTTGGCCCCCCAGGGGCTGTTATTCGTTACAACATGCACACACCGATGACTGCTCTGGGCGCTAATGGCATCCGGTGGGAGTTTGATCGGGACGGGAATACAGAAGGTTGGGGTGTGCAGAACCATACGACCAACATGAGTGTTTCTGATGGTGCCCTGCATTTCGAAGTGACTGGAAATGATCCCTATATTGGTGGTCCGTCCATCATGCTGGATGCCGCGCAGAATCCATACGTTACCATCCGTATGCGGCAATCCATGGCTGGCTTGAATGAAATTTTCTGGTCTACACTGGAAACCAACCACATGACAGCCGCCAAGGCACAGACCTTTCAGGTTTCGACGACCAATGAATACCGGGAGTATGTCATTGATTTGAGGGATCACCCTGAATGGCGGGGTACCATCACCCGGCTCAGGTTTGACCCGCCCAACGGAATTCCGTCAGGTTCGGTGTCCATAGACTATATACGCATCCTTTCGGAACCCGACGTCGAACCGGCTCCACCTGTTGTTCCGGGAAGCCAACCGGTTCCTGGTCGAGCGCCGACAGACACCATAGGCACAGCGTATACTGGACCAATAACCATCGACCAGAATACCGTGATTCGTGCCAGCAGTTTCCGTGAAGGCTATATTGCTTCAAGCTCCACAGACCGCTCCTACTTGTTTAATACAGGACTGCCGGGAAATTCTCGGCCTGCTTTGGAATCCATACCTGTCATATCGCTTATTGGGGATGAAGAACGCAGCATGACCGAGCCGCACGGTTTCATGGCGATCATCGGAGGCGCGTATGATGGACAGCACGGGTGGTGGAATCCAAAGGATATTGATCATTACAACAACATGATAATGCATGGCCGGGCTTTTGAACGCCCCGTCACCATCGAATATTTTGACCCGGCCACCGGCGACGCATTTAATTACGCTGCTGGTATCCGGGGAGCACGCAGTGATGTTGGCCGCCCGGGATTCCGTCGCGATGATGGCCCCTGGCTGGCAGGTAATACCAAGTGGTCTTTCCGGTTGTATTTCCGTAACAGTTATAGTGTGGATACGTTACGCCATAATTTACTGCCTTCACAATACAGCTCCAATCGATTTCGGGTTATGGCATTCCGTTCAAATGGCGGGGACTGGCAAAATCCTTTCATTAATGATGAATTGACGAGACGTTTACAGATTTACATGGGTTCGGAAGGCTCTTGGGGCACTTTTGTGAATGTGTTTATTAACGGGCAATACAAGGCCTATTTGAATCTTTGCGAGCGCCTGGATGAAGACTTCTTTAAAAACACCTATGGAAGTGACAATGATTGGGATATTGTCAAAATGCAGGTCAACCGCTATTTTGAGCCCATTCTGGAATTGTCTTCAGGTACGTATGATGCCTGGAACGAATTGATTCAGTACGCAAGCCAAAACAATTTACAAGATTATCACCACTATCTGGAGGTATCCCGCCGGGTAGACTTGCCCCAGTTCATCGACTGGATACTTGCCAATACATATCCGGGCAACCAGGACTGGGCCTGGAATAACTGGGTGGCTGCCCGCGAGCGTGTCTCAGGTGCGAAATTCCGCTTTTATGTCTGGGATGCCGACTATACATTTCACATGGTACAAGGCTTGGGCAGTTTCCAACATCAGACACTGAATGGAATACAAAATGGTGGTGAGGACATCAAGGTGCTGTACCGCGCCTTGAAGAACAGCCCGGAATTTCGATTGTTATTTCTGGACCGGGTTCAGAAACATTTTTACAACGATGGGGTGTTAACCGAAGCTAGCGTTGCGGGAATAGTGCAGGAGCTTCGGGAAAAAATCGAGCCCTCAATCAATCATGTGTTTAATCAGCAGTTTGCTACGTACATACCCAATGAGTGGATTCCGGTACGCACACAATGGCTGGTGAACAACCACTTCCCGGAGCATGGATACACCTCGCCCTTGTTGGCACCTTCACCTACGGTACAACAGGACAGTATCGCACTGCATAATCCCAATGCCCAGGGCATGATTTATTACACGCTTGATGGTTCCGACCCACGCAAACCTGCTGTTGCAGATACACATACACTCGTAGGAGAAAGCGCGGCAAAGCGTGTGCTTGTACCAGAGTCTGACATCGGTACTGCCTGGCGTACGGATCTGGGCTTTAATGATGCTTCCTGGATAGCTGGTACAGGTGGGGTTGGGTATGAACGCAGTAGTGGATACGAGCCCTATATCGGTATTGATGTGGAAAATTTGATGTATGGTGGACACCACACCTGTTACATCCGCATTCCGTTTTCTGCAACAGCAAATGATCTGGCGCAATTTGATTCAATATACTTGAACATGCGGTATGACGATGGTTTTGTGGCGTATCTGAATGGTGTTGAAGTGGCCAGACGCAATTTTATTGGTACTCCTGCCTGGGACAGCCATGCCACAGCATTGGTTGCAAAGGTGACCGCACTGGAAGCCATTGATATCAGTAATTTCAAACATCTGGTACAAGCAGGTCAGAACTTGCTGGCCATTCATGGAATGAACTACTACCATTCGGATTCACTCTTCAGCGGCGATTTGCTGTTTTCTACCAGTCTGACCTTGCAGGACGATGGCCCCGCTTCCCTGAATCCGGCGGCACAACCTTATTCAAGCACCTTGCCAGTTTTGGCAGGCAAGATTATGCTCAAAGCGCGGGTATTCAACGAAGCAAACGATGCCTGGAGTCCATTGTTGGATTATGCCATCCAGGGTGATGCCCAGGATTTCAGCATGCTCAAAATTTCTGAAATCATGTATAACCCGCTTTCCGGGCTGCTGGAGTTCATTGAGTTGTATAATGCAGGTGACGTTGCGTTGAACTTGTCCGGTGTCGCATTTGTAGATGGAATTTATTTTACATTCCCAGGAAATACCATTTTGCAACCAGGTGAATACGTTGTGCTGGTAGAATCGTTGAGTGAATTTCAGGCAGCGTACCCCGGAATTCCGGTTGCTGGCGTATACACTGGCAAGCTCTCCAACAGCGGTGAGCGGCTCACATTGGCCGATGCCAATGGTGACCCCATACAATCTTTTACCTATGACAACAGTCTCCCCTGGCCACTCGCCGCGAATGGTTTTGGATTCTCCCTAGTACTGCAAGATTATCTGGCAGACCCCGGCAACCCTTCGAACTGGCGTGCAAGCGCAGCAATCGGCGGCTCTCCCGGTGCTGCGGACCCAGCAGTTACCATACCCGCAGTGCTGGTGAATGAGGCCTTACCGCACACCGATATACCCGTAGTGGATACGGTGGAAATTTATAACCCCACCAACCAGACCGCGGATATTCGTGGCTGGTTCCTCACAGACCGGCGCCTGGACCCCTACCGTGCCCGTGTCCCATTTGATTTGAAGTACATTATCCCGCCGGGTGGTTACGCGGTACTCGATGAACATGACTTTGCAGAGAATCCCGGTGAATATCAGGGTTCGCCATTGGGCGGATTCCGGCTCAGCTCTATGGGTGAAGACATCTACATTTATTCTGCGGATACCACCGGAAATCTGACGGGGTATGTTCATGGTCACAGCTTTGGTGCTTCCTTCAATGGTGTCAGCTTTGGCCGACATGTAAGTAGTGATGGTGTTGTTCATTTTGTGCCACAAATTGAAAATACCTTTGGCGGGCCCAATGCCGGGCCTTTGGTTGGGCCTGTGGTTATCAGTGAAATACATTATCATCCTGTCGGTGATGACGATGAATACCTGGTACTGACCAACATCACAGATATGCCGGTAAACCTGTGGGATGAGTCGGAACCTCCCAGGGGCAATCCAGAAAACACCTGGCGTGTTCGGGGTATTGGTTACCAGATACCCGTGAATACGACTATAGAAGCCCAGGGACGTCTGGTAATCGCAAACACTGACCCGGACAGTTTCCGAATTAAATACCGGGTTCCCGGTAATGTGCAGGTACTTGGGCCGTTTGGAAATCGCACCCTGGATGGAGACTCCACACTGAGTAAAAGTGGTGAGACCATCACGCTGCTACGGCCAGACCAGCCCAATATTGATGAAAACACCGGAGAAGAAAGTCTGCCGGAAGTGCTCGCAGACCAGATCAGTTATGACGATCGTGCGCCCTGGCCAAGGGAAGCAGACGGTGATGGCATGGCCTTGCGGCGAATTGACCATCATGAATTTGGCAATGATCCCGCAAATTGGCATGCTGCATTACCCTCGTTTCCATTGCGATCAGAACATGATCAGCCGCACAGTGCGGATGTCGCTGCAGACTACCGTATCGGGTTAAGTGAACTGCTCAGGGTAGTGCAATTCTATAATCAGGCAGGATATCATTGCGCGCAATTTGCCACGGAAGATGGATTCATGCCAGGACCGGGCTCAGACCACAATTGTCTGCCACACGACAGTGATTATGCACCTCAAAACTGGAAGATTGAATTACGTGAAGTATTGCGTCTGGTACAATTACATAATGCAATGGCATACGCGGTATGTCTGGATACTGAAGACGGATTTTGTATTGAAATAGAATAGCAGAATTTGCGATCCTTATGGTTTAACATTACTGGTGTTGATGGAGATTCTGTTGAAGGGAGCTTTATAGTATGCACACCATAGCGGGAGACACCCGCATCGAAATTGTGAAAGGTGACTTAACAAAAGAAAAAGTAGATGCAGTTGTGAATGCCGCCAACAACAGCTTGCTGGGCGGTGGTGGTGTGGATGGTGCCATTCACAAAGCAGGTGGCCCTGTCATATTGGAAGCCTGTAAAAAGCTGGGTGGTTGTGAAACAGGCGAAGCAAAAATAACAGTCGGAGGTGATTTACCTGCCAGATATGTCATTCACACCGTAGGCCCGATATATCATGATGGCAATTATGGAGAAGCCCTGTTTCTTGCTTCTTGTTATCGGAGAAGCCTGGAGCTTGCATTGGAATACAATATAAGTTCACTCGCATTTCCCGCTATCAGTTGTGGTGTTTACGGGTACCCGATTCCTGAAGCAACGCACATTGCCCTGAGTACGGTTAAATCTTTTTGTGAAACCAACAAAGGCATTAATCTTGTGCGTTTTGTGCTTTTTAGTAAGGATATTTACGCAACGTATGAATCCGAGTTGTCCGCATTGGATGTTCCATGACCACAACAATACAATAATAGCTGAAACTAATTACGGCTCGATTCTGTGCAGACTCTCATCCTGTCTTCACACTCCGCTTTGACATCTTCAACATTTATATATAACCCAGTATTTAGTACCTTCCAGGAGGATAAGTTTGAGTTCAACATCGACCGAGCCAACCCGGCACCAAGTCTGGAAAATGTTTGATCGAATCGCCCATCGGTATGATTTACTGAATCGCTTGCTTTCATTCGGGCGTGACATTGCCTGGCGCAAAATTCTCTGCAAAAATTTACCAGAAAAAGCCGCATTGCATGTACTTGACCTGGCTACCGGTACTGCCGATGTGTTGCTGACAATGCCGCGACACCGTGAAGTTGCATTGGGCTTGGGGATCGACCCTTCAGGGGGAATGTTGCGTCATGGGGAGAAAAAAATTCAGGATCAGCACAAAACCGACTCGCTCTTTCTTGTGCGCGGCGATGCAATGGCATTGAGTTTACCTGATAACCATTTTGATGCTGTGACCATCTCATTTGGAATACGCAATGTAGCAGACTTCCAGGCTGGATTACGAGAAATGCATCGGATACTGAAACCTGGAGCACGGGCATTAATACTGGAGTTTTCTCTGCCACCAAACCCGGTTTTTCGTCGCCTGTACCTTTTTTATTTCAGACATGTTTTGCCACGCATCGGCGGTATTATCTCCGGTGACATGGCTGCGTACCGTTACCTGAACCAAACCGTCGAGACGTTTCCCTTTGGTAGCGCATTTCTGGAATGCATGGAACATGCCGGCTTCAAAAACCTGTCAGCACAACCTTTAACACTGGGGATTGCCTCGCTGTATATCGGTGAAAAGTAACCTATGTGCTGTGTGCCACTCAACATTTATCTCGCGTTGTATATCCTCAGCAACATAACCTTAATATTAACTCAAGGTTCCAATCCGTCATCGGCAATATGCTCCTGTACATACTGCCGGGCAGCGCGTTCGCTTATTTTTTGTTCCATACGCACCATCCATATGACATCATCTTCCTGGCCTTCTTCCCACAGTTTTCGTAACCAGTCCATACGCCCGGTTTCATCCAGTGCGCTCCAGCGGGGTAATTTAACAAAGCGGTCCGGCAATACTGGATAATGCTGTCCCAGTATTTCTAACGCCTGGTTCTCCGCAGGCCGTATCCAATCCCAGACCATACGGATACCGGGTGGTTCCAGTATACGCACCGGAAAGTCCAGCGACTTTTTTTTCCCGAACCGTGTAGAATCAGGTTGAACACGACGCTCATCACGCAGTAATTGCTGGATGTCTGTTAAGTCCTCTGATGGGACAAGCACAATATCCAGATAGGAAAACTGATCCTTGGTTTCACGGCGTTTGTCTGGTATGTAGCGAATTTCACGCGTCAGGCAGATACCGATAATAGACTCACGTGGCAAAAAAATTATCTGGTGGCTGTCAGAGGACAGATGAAGATTCCGATACGAACGGGGATTGACATACAGTCCCGCCGCTGTGTGTGCCAATATCCAATTATGACTTCTTCGACATTCACGCCACCGCAACAACAACATACAAGCGAACAACAACGTAACCAGGGCGGGAACAGCAATCAACATGGGATTCGTGGGTTCTGTTTTGGGTAAGGCAACAAAAACGGTGATGCCCCCCATGATCGCGACTACTGCGAGCAAGCTCAACCAGGATTTGTTTCTGAACAGCACAACAGAATCTTTTTTAGGTAAGTCATGAATACTGCACAATCGCATACGAAATGCCCCATTAAGGTTATACAATCAGGTTGAATGCTGGTCAACGAATGTTAAAAAACATAGAGATCGTAACACGTTTCGACATTGCGATTATTCTCGCCAGATTTCTGTTGCCCCCCACTCTTCCTTCATTCCCATTTATCCGCAGATTACGCTGATGAACGCCGATGTTGAAAATGAAAGCGATGAGTAGAAGTATGTGATCACCACACCGGCGCCGTGATGGCTACGCACTTTGCTGCTACCCGCCTATGTCTACCAAATACCCACCCACGCATAGCCACCTTCCCGTCATTCCCGCGCAGGCGGGAACCCAGAAAGACATATTACTAGCACAAAACTATAACTATCCCTAACAACCAAACCCTCCTGCGGGAACAACAAAATGCAAGCTAAGGCTGTGCCCTCAACTCCATCATCACCCCTCTTGATACCCACCTTCGTGGTCATGACGGGACGGGTGGGTATCTGGTAAGAATCGTTATTCTGGTCGCGCTTTGCGCTCCACTGGGTACCCACCTGCGTGGGCATGACGGTGTGAGGTCGAGCTCCGCGTTCCTGCTGCTACCCGCCTATGTCTACCAAATAGCCACCCACGCATAGCCCCCTTCCCGTCATTCTCGCGAAGGCGGGAACCCAGAATGACATAATACTAGCACATTAATTATAATCTTCCCTAACAATTAACCCGCCACCTGTTCCTATCCCGAAGGGATTAAAGCGCCGTAGCGCGGGGTAAGGCCAACGAGCCGCCACCCCGGGACAACGCCCCCCCCCACAACGCACCCCGGAGGGCGTGCCAGCAAAGATACCCCGACCGTTATCCGCAGATTACGCCGATGATCGCAGATTTTGAAAAATGGAGGTGATGAGTAGACATGTGCGGTCACCATACCGAGCCGTGATGGCTACGCGCTTTGCGCTCCACTGGGTACCCGCCTATGTTTACCAAATAGCCACTCACGCGTAGCCCCCTTCCCGTCATTCCCGCGCAGGCGGGAACCTAGTATGACATATTACTAGAACATTAATTACAATCATCCCTAACAACCAAACACACCTGCGGGAACTACAAAATGCAAGCTAATACTGAGCCTTCGGCTCCTTCATCACCTCGCTGGGTACCCACCTTCGTGGGCATGACGGGACGTGTGGGAACCTGGTAAGAATCGTTATTCTGGTCGCGCTTTGCGCTCCACTGGGTACCCGCCTGCGCGGGTATGACGGTGTGAGGTCGCGCCTTGCGCTCCACTGGGTACCCACCTGCGCGGGTATGACGGGACGGGTGGGAATGACGGTTGGGGTGATATAAGTCCTGCCACCTGTTCCTATCCCGAAGGGATTACATCGCCGTAGCGCGGGGTAAGGCCAACGAGCCGCCACCCCGGGTAAGTAGCGCTCTCCCCACAACGCACCCCGGAGGGCGTGCCAGCAGAGATACCCGCGTTCGCAGACAAAATCGTCACCTGCGCGTAGCCCCCTTCCCGTCATTCCCGCGCAGGCGGGAACCCAGAACAACATATTACTAGCACATTAATTACAATCATCCCTGACAACCAAACCCACCTGCGGGAACTACAAAATGCAAGCTAAAGCTGTGCCTTCGGCTCCTTCATCACCCCTCTGGGTACCCGCCTCCGGGCATGACGGGACGGGTGGGTACCTGGTAAGAATCGTTATTCTGGTCGCGCTTTGCGCTCCACTGGGTACCCGCCTGCGCGGGCATGACGGTGTGGGTGGGAATGACGGTTGGGGTGATATAAGTCCCGCTACCTGTTCCTATCCCGAAGGGATTAAAGCGCCGTAGCGCGGGGTAAGGCCAACGGCCGCCACCCCGGGACAACGCCCCCCCACAACGCACCCCGGAGGGCGTGCCAGCAGAGATTCCCGCGTTCGCAGACAAAATCGTCACTCACGCGTAGCCCCCTTCCCGTCATTCCCGCGAAGGCGGGAACCCAGTAAGGCATAATACTAGCACATAAATATAATCATTCCTGACACCCAAACACACCTGCGGGAACTACAAAATGCAAACTAATACTGTGTCCTCGGCTCCATCATCACCTCGCTGGGTACCCACCTGCGTGGGCATGACGGTGTGGGTGGGAATGACGGTTGGGGTGATATACGTCACGCCACCTGTTCCTATCCCGAAGGGATTACATCGCCGTAGCGCGGGGTAAGGCCGTAGGCCGCCACCCCGGGTAAACACGTCGCCCCCAAACCCCGCACCCCGGAGGGCGTGCCAGCAAGCCTTACACTCACCCTCTGCATCCCCTATGTATTCTGCGAAAAACCCTTGGAAATTCCCTGCATTTCACCCCGATTTTCCCTCTTAAAACCCCTCCATTTTTACCCGGTTTTTAGCCCCAAAAGATCGCAAGTGAGAAAATTGCATCGGCCAATGTTTATAAGGCCAAAACGCACTTTCACGACCCCAAAAAGCGGCAGTTTCTGCATATATAGTAGAGACACTTGTAAAAATTCACTTGCCACAACATCTGCAGGGGGTACTACCTTTATGAAAAAATTCACCAGGAAACAGGACGCACATTTTTACATTCAATGGAAGCCGTCCGACTGGATTACTGACCCCGGGTTACGCCGGTGCAGCGCGGCGGCGAAGGGGGTCTGGATGGACATGCTGATGGCGATGTTTTATGAGGAGACGCGCGGGGTGTTGCCGGGCGACCTCAAACTGCTGCAACGTTTGTTGCCGCATGACGAGGAAACAATTCGACTTGCGCTTCATGAATTGCTTGAACACGGTGTCGTGTCCTACGGGATGGAACTCGACACCACCCTGGGTGAGCACGACCTGGTCAATCGGCGGATGTACCGGGAGAACTACATCGCACGGATTCGCTCGGAGGCGGGTAAGCTGGGGGGCCGCCCACGCAAATCAGTGGCGCCTGAGGCGGATGCCTACGCGGAAAACCCGGAAAAGCAAACCCAAAGCAAAAGTGAAACAAATCAAAAGCAAAACCCGAAGCAAATTGAAAAGCAAAATTACGACTCTCAAAACCGCGTTTCACCCAATAAAAACGGGGCGATTTACAATTTTCCCAACAGCGGGAAAAAAGCAAATGAAATGCAATATGAAAAGCAAAATGAAAGCCCTATAACTATAGCTAGAGCTATAACAAAAGAAAAATATATAAACGCCGAAGATCCGAAAGCCGAAGATCCGAGAACCGAGTATCCGAGAACCGAAGGTCCGGGACCGTACGCACGAGGTGCGATCCTAACCGAAGGGGCGAATCCGTCACTTTCGGCAGAACAGCCTTTCGTGGAAAACATTTCGGCGGATTCCCATCTCGTTGAAGACCAGCCGGTGGAAAACCCGGAAACCGATCATGTTCCCAGGGAGGAAGTTGCCGCAAGGCAACAGGCGCGTTTGCCCAAAGTTGGGCAGGCTGTGGCAGATCAAGCCGCACATACTCCACCTCGGGGGAACGCGGTCGGTTTCGGTACTCCGGGTAATCATAGCGCTCCAGGTGGCTGTACCCAGGCCGGCGACCTGCTGCCTATCGGGGGGATTTTCGGCGGATTAACTGCCCTCGATAGTTTGCTTGTCCGCGTGTACGCCGTGGGCAAAGATGGTGAAAAATGGCAGCAATGGTGGCGGAAGGCACTTTCGGCAATACAGAAAGACCCGGACGGGTGGTGCTACTTCGTAGACTTGTTGTGCTACGTGGAGGACTGTGTCAATCCGAAGGTACGTGCGGCAAAAGACCTCGGCGTTTTGAAATCACCCGGGAAATACCTCGTGAGCAAGCTCTTGTCCTGGGCCCGCCATCACCAAGTACGCATTCCTGCCCTGCCCCGGGAAGTCGCCGCGTAGCAGTAGCTGAGTGCTGAGACAGTCAATAATTTACTGTTAATAGTAATCTTATCTAGAGCAATTTTATATCTCCTATCAGGATAGTTATCAATAAATAGTACTCAAAAGTGAATACTATTGTGCATTAATCGTTTTGGCAAACCGGGATAATTGCATCTTCTGCCGAAAATTTGCCACAACCTGTTTCACTATTCACAATTAAAAAATGTGAATTGTGATTTATGCTTGATTGGCATAATTAATGCTAACTCTTCTGTAGGTGTGTTCGACACAACGCGTTTCATACAATAGCAATGCTTGTTTATCACGACATATAGTGTAGTGTTAATCAAGATTAAGGGATGCGGTTTCTTTCAGGGGGATGCCTATGATCCATGTTGGTTTTATCATCTAAGCAGTTCAATTGTTTTTGGGAGAAAAGACAGTTGCAAATTATCCAATAGTGCCCTGATGGGGCACCAGTATACAGAAAGAATAAAAGGCAGAACTTGGGATGTACTGCCAAAAACTAACAAAGAAGGATTTAGTAAGATGTTAAAGCGATTTTTAGTAGTAAGTATGTTGGCAGCGATGGTATGTGTTGGCACGGCGGGTGCAGCAACTATTGAAACTTTTGATTCACAACCTGTTCTCGGTAGCTCACAAGCATCTGGAGTCTGGTATACAGATCGTTATGCTCCAAATGGCTTTCAAAGTGTAGATTTTAATGGAGAAAACGTACTCATGCAAAGCATTGATGCCAGTGATGGTGCAGCGCATCGTCCCGGTGGCTTTGGTGGTGCCTTTTATAATACTCAAGGCCGAAAATTCGATGTCTATGCTGATTTCATGAGTATTGACTTGTATATTCCATCGCAATGGGTTCAATTTGATAAAACAACGCGACATGCTGGATTTTGGGCAACTAGTTTTAATTCAAGTGACGCTATCTCGTTGTATCCAATTATCGAATTCGCAGGTGCCGGTTTTAATGTTTATGACAATGGTACTTGGCAAGCTATTGACATTGGAGCAATTGAATACGACAGTTGGTACAACCTGGCAATGCAACTTTCTGGTGGCCAGGTGTTGTTCTACATAGACAACGAGTTGGTTTACTCCATGAATTCCAACTGCACATCCTATTTTGGCAATGCCATTTTACAAGGCTACAACACTACTGCTGGTAGAACTTACGATATTTATTGGGATAACTTTACACATGAACCCATCCCAGAACCTGCCACGATGACTTTACTTGGTCTGGGTATGGCAGGCATGGTGTATCGTCGTCTTCGCAAGCATGCCTGATGCAGTTTGCGTGCTGCTAAACGGTTGGTAAACCGTAGGTAAAACGGTTGGTAAACCGTAGGGATGATTGCTTCGGCGAATAGAAATAAAAACATCGCCTGAAAAATAAAGATGTCCCATATTACAAACGAATCTTGATTACAGGGTCATGGCAATGCGCGCCGTGGCCCTGATGTCATTATAAGAAGCATTCGTGAAGCACTCTGTCTTTGAGTCATGCCTGATTTCGAGGAGCAACTCGGCGTCAAATACCCATTCCTGCCCTGCCTTGGGTGCTTACCGCGGCATAATGACACCAGGAAAAGTGTTTTAAGACCTGTAAGATACTGATAATTGAACTGCATACCAGCATTTCCTATTCCGGGCATCATGGTTTATAATGTCCAATTGTTTTTCGCTGGTATTTTTCACTCCAGTGCCACCATGCCGTACGCTGTGGCGGTTGCTACTCAAAACGCTGATCTTAAGGAATCTTTTCGCGTATGCCTCCCAAGAAGAACAACGCTGTGCATGATAAAATCATTATCCGGGGTGCCCGTGAGCATAATCTGAAGAACCTGAATCTGGAAATTCCACGTGACAAGCTCGTGGTGATTACCGGGTTGAGTGGTTCCGGCAAGTCCAGCCTGGCCTTTGACACGATATACGCGGAAGGGCAACGACGTTACGTGGAAAGTTTGTCGGCGTATGCCCGGCAATTTCTGGAGCAGATGGACAAGCCGGATGTGGATTACATTGAAGGGCTGAGTCCGGCGATCTCGATTGAGCAGAAAACCACGCACCGGAATCCACGCTCGACGGTTGGTACCGTGACAGAGATTTATGACTACCTGCGCCTGCTTTTCGCGCGCGTGGGCACACCGCACTGTTATCAGTGCGGTAAGGAAATTCAGGCACAGACGACGCAGTCCATTGTGGATACTATCCTGGAATTGCCG
>Ga0334884_1004435_pt1 | contig 14452 bp, 17 predicted proteins | sample GraSluR1_MG_7_FD_207215 | JGI IMG/M metagenome (GOLD analysis project Ga0334884, IMG submission 207215) | Sludge microbial communities from methane-producing bioreactor in Wageningen University, Netherlands - Granular Sludge_12_05 R1 | ecosystem: Engineered > Bioreactor > Anaerobic >...
TTACCAGGCGTACTGCCTCAAGTTTAAATTCAGCAGGATATGGAGGCTTCGTATTCGGCATCAGTGAACATCTCCTCCCTAAAAGTACTCCAAGCATAAAGGTAGTCCACCAAACCGGGTCAAGTCCAGTTTCAAGTGTAGAACTACAGAACATCACAGCGGAAGCTAAACTTGTTCCACGACTGTTCTGCAGAAAGCCCCAAAGACCGCAGAAATTTATATTATGATCGTGAAGCTCAGGAGTCAAGAAAAAAGAACAAGCCAGAGGATAACGCTATTGAGATGGCTGCTTCCATGGGCATTGAACATTTTATTGTAGAAGAATACCGCGAACTGCAAAAACATGGGGAGTTCGATACTAAAACCTCGAGTTGGGTTAAAACACCTCTTAAAATCAGAAGACTTGGGAGAGTCTTATTTTGTGACCGCCTTTGTGATAAGGTCTTCGTCTACCATAATGAAGCGGAGACATTTTATTATGGCGCATGAGGTTTTCGTGGTTCACTTAGAGTCTGAGGCATTTTAGGTCCTGATGAAGATATGGTCAGGCCTTGAATTGTCACTTTTTGCATTAGCAGAGTCTGAGTTTAGTTAAAAGTAAAATTTATATTTCAAGACCTGACTCTCTGTGTGCAAAGCCGTAATATGCTTCCTATTCATCTTCCCTATTTTGGATTCTTTTGATAATAAGTGTGGTTATAGCAACAACCATGGCAACTCCAGCTGTAATAAATAACAAAGGTGCACTTATTTCTTCAATCTGTCCAGGACTGCTGAAGCTTGTATTATTCATCAGAACTAAAATAGCGGCAGATATTAAGGCTGCAAAAAACATTGTCATAACTACCGTCATAAGCGGTTTTTCTGTTTTAGCGGCTGGCCCAACGAAAGCGTTTGCAGTAATTAACCGGATAACATAAATTCCAGCAGTAAGCGTCAGGATAATCATTACATTTGCTGGATAGCTAATCCACCTAAACCCAAAACCGTAAAGCCCTGCATCAAGCATCAGCAAGTATAAAAGCATAACAAATGCTTGGTTGCCAATAGAATTTTTTTTCTGAACTTGCATTTCATCCAAACCTTTTTTATTCATTCAGATCGTCCTCCCAGAATAAATCATTTAAAGTTCTATCCAATGCTCTGCATATTGCAATACACAAATTAATTGTTGGGTTATAGTCACCGTTCTCGATCGCATTTATGGTTTGTCTCGTTACGCCTACTATATCGGCAACATCCTTCTGTGACAGATCTTTTGCTGCTCGCGCAGACTTCAATCGTAAATTTTTCCCCAAAATATCGCCCCAATTCTATATGCCTTGCTCGAAACAAATATAATATAAGATAGATAAAATGTCAAGTATAATATATATATTATCTTTTATATTTTACTTATGTGTAATAAGCAGTCCTCTGGCATACTTAAAGACTCAGAAGGCCAAAGCCAATGGAGGTGCTACAGGGAAACAGTTCTTTTAAGATCTAGCAGCAACCATATTACTGCTTGAGATGGTCAGGATTGTGAGCTTAACCCCAAACACGCTACAATATAGTTACGGTTAAAACAGGCACATTTTTTGTTATACAGCTCCATAGAGGCTTGGGGGCAGTCTCCCATGCGCTCTTTGGGGTCTTTCGTTGATATAGTAATCCATGTATTCTTCTGTTATTTGCCTTGCTTCATTTAAATCCTCTAGCTTTTTGCTTCGCAGATGGATCGTTTCACTTTTAAAATGACCGAAAAAACTTTCTGCCGGGGCGATGTCCCAGCAATTACCCTTACGCGACATGCTCTGCTCGGCTTCCAATGTTTCTAAAAGTTCAACATAAGCAGTATTGGTAAAGTGCACCCCCTGGTCACTATGTACTACACTGCCTTTAAGATTAACTGCTTTAGAAAGCTCTTTAATGGTTTCTAAGCTCAAATGCTTGTCTTGCTTATCGCTTATGTTCCAGATTACCGGCTCTCTATTGTATAGGTCAATAACTACGCATAAGTAAGCCATCGTGCGCCTGGTGGGAATGTAGGTTATGTCTGTAACATATTTCTTCCCCGGTAAATCTGTTTTAAAATCGCGCGCTAACAGGTTTTCTTTAAGGATCCTTGTTTCTTTCGGGACCCGGTATTTTTTCCTGACGATCGAGCTGAGCCTGTTTTCGCGCATAATCCTGTATACTTTCTTATGGTTGACGACTAAGTTGTATTTGTTCCACAACAGGTCTTTAATGCTCCGATAGCCGGCTCTTTTATTTGATTTATGATAGAGGTCAATTATTATTTTTTCCACAGCATCCCGCTGTTTTAGCGGTTTCTTTTTGTAACGGTAGTATGCTGTTCTGCTAACCCCTGCTATCTCGCATAATAGCCAAATTGGAAATTGGTATTCCAGTTTTAAAAGCGCTTTATATTTCACTTCTCTTGTTTTTTTTTACTAATAAAGGGCTTCAGTGATTCTAAGCTTTCGTAATAGGCTACCTTTGCTTTCAACGCTAATATCTCTTCTTCGTATTGTTTTTCTTTGGCGGTCCTTGCATCATGCCTGAGAAGCGATTCTTTGCTCCTGGCTACTGCTTTTTCCGGTTTTGTTGATTCTGCGGGCAGCAGGCCTTTCTTTTTCAGTTCTGCTTCCCATTTGTTGATGTAGTTCTTTGATGGCAGGTTATACTTAAGCGCTATGGAGCGCACACCCAAAGGGCTCTGGTAATAGTCTTCAATTACTGCCAGCTTAAACTCATCTGTGTATTTCCTTTTCACTTTCCGCACCCCCAATTTCAGTATATATGACCGTCCCTATCATGTATACTTAATGGGGGCAGACCAGTTCTTTTGTGTTGATTTAAGATTATCTTTCCGTTATTTGTGATTAGGGTGATCACATGCCAAGAAGCGCGAGAAAAAACGTAGCTCCAATATGTGCCATATTATCCTCAGGGGTATCAGCGGGTATGAAATATGAGTTGTATTCATCGGAACCCTTTGAAAGCAGGAATTATAAAAGAAATTCAGGAGTATCCGTAGAGCCTGATAAAGCATTAAGAACATAGGTTAAGTTCAACCAGGGAAAAAACAATGATCGATGTTTAGAGTATGATGATGGAGCAAGATTAAACGACTCTGAAGCAGCGGCAATAAACACAAGAAGTGCTACGGGAAGCAGTCAGGAAAGAGGATCGAAAAAATGAAAATTGAATATAAGATCGGCGAAATTGCAGCGCACTTTGGTATTAGCCGAGAATTGCTGCGCCATTATGACAAACTGGGCTTGTTGACACCACACAAAAACGAACATAATGGCTATCGGGTATACAACAGGGCAGATTTTATCTGTCTGGGCTATATCAGGGATTTAAGTAAGATGGGTATTCCACTGAATGAAATTAAGGCGATATTGAGAAGCGATAATGTAGATAAGGATGTCGACATCCTGAAGGCACGGCATGCTAAAGTAGCACAGCAAATTAATGAACTACAGGAATTATTGTTCAGGATCGAAGACTACCAAAAAGGCTATCACAACACAGCTGAGTTCATGCAAAGAATCCATTCAACATCAGGAGAAAGCATCATATACCAGATAATAGACGATGCAAGCAGTTCATTATTAACTGTTATGGAGAATTTTAAACACCGCTTTCCCGGTAGGGTTCCTCGGTTCACTTTCATCTGCAGTCATGAGCAGGTAATGGATAAAGGCCTTTTTGATAAGCTTTCTCAACCACACTCAAGAGGGTGTGTGCTTGTCAATGCACTTTCTTTGATCATGGATAACAGCACAAACGCTGCTCATATAAAGCAACAGGGTCTGCTGATTAACTCACCTAAAGCATACCTTTACACCATAGCCAAGGTAATTGAAAACCAGGATTACTCTAGCATTATACGAATTCAGGACTATATCAGGGCTAATTATATCGAAACGGCTGGAGACATGTTTGTAAGGGTAATTTCTTTGAGTAATCAGATGAAAAAGAACGTTGATTACTATGAGATTTGGATCCCTATAAAATAAATATCTTAACCACTATTGACCCTGTAACTGTTACAGGGTTTATTCTTTATGTGTGGTATTGGACAAAAAATGATAGGAGGTTGGTCATGGATAATAACGCAAGCTTGAACGAATTTGCAAGGCAGTATTATGGATTGTTGGGAGGTAGCGTATACAAGGACCCCGTGGAGATTTCGAAAGATAACACGGCGCTGGTTATTATTGATGCGCAATATTGCATTACAAAGGATTATTACCTTAAGTCTTTTGCTGCCATGGGATTCGACGCGACACCTTTTCTTGCTGCGCTTGATCAACTCGAAACTAACACCAATCAAACCCTCGGAAACATCGAAAAAATCCTGAACAAATGCAGAGAGAAGGGTATACTTCCCATTCACATTAATATCGAATCATATTTACAGGATGGCAGAGATGTTGGCAGATTGCATAAATCAGCCGGTCTGGTTTACGTTCCCAATTCAGAACCCGCAAGCTTTATCGGTCAAGCCATGCCCGCAGATGATGAAATTGTGCTAAAAAAGACATGCTCCAGTATACATGTTGGCACGCCCATCGATAGGGTGCTGCGAAACATGAACATTAAGAAAGTGATTGTCGCCGGTTTTTACACGGATCAGTGTGTCAGTACTTCCGTGAGGGATTTGTCAGATTTAGGCTATGAAGTAGTTATCATTGAAGACGCCATCAACGCCATGAGCCAGGAGAGGCACGAAAACGCGTTACAGAGCATCAAAAAAATATATGCCAATTCAGAAAAAACAGATGAATTATTGGCAAGGCTAGATCTGCTGTAATGGATTTGCAGACAAGAATCAAAGAAGCAAACATCCCACAATTGCAAGACCTATTCAAAAGAGTTGTCTCGCTGAACGATTACATGTCGGACAACCCGGAAATATCGGGGCATGAGGTGGAGGCTTCAAAAAGAATAGTTGCGCTATTAGAATCTGAAGGATATGACGTTCAGTGTCCCTTTGACGGTATTAGCACCTCATTCAAGGCAATCTTTGGACCGCAGATACACAAACGAAATGTGGCTATTCTGGTGGAATATGATGCTTTGCCGGAAATCGGCCACGGTTGTGGTCATTGCGTTAGCGGCAGCATCAGTCTGTTGGCGGGCCTGATGTTACGACATCACCAGCAGGAGCTTAATGCTAATATACACCTGATAGGCACGCCCATTGAGGAAACCGACGGAGCAAAAGCCAGCATGGTTAAAAATGGAGTCTTTAATCAGTATCATATGGCCATAATGCTGCACATGTTTGACTCTAATGTCTTGTCCCCGGCCATGCTGGCTATCGATACAACTTTATACACGTTCCATGGAAAGTCAGCACATTCATCTGCTTCACCCTGGGAGGGAAGAAACGCGTTCAATAGCGCCCAATTAATGTTTCATGCTATCGATATGCTGAGACAGCACGTTAAACCAGACATCAGGATGCATGGAATTATCAGGAATCCTGGTCATGCACCCAACATCGTGCCGGAAGTGTGCTCATTGGAGCTCTATTCTAGAAGCATGAATCGAGAATATCTGAACGAGGTAAATCGCATGATCGATAAGTGCGCCGAAGGAGCAGCGATAGCAACCGGAACCCGGTGGGAGAAGGAAGCAACGTCAAACTCTTATGATAACCTGCTCACCAACCAAACTGGTATAGAAGTTTTGAGAGGTATCTATAAAGAACTAAACCTCAAAATAAATGACGAATCAAGCTTGTTTTTTGGCAGTTCAGATATTGGTAATGTGAGCATGGTATGCCCTACCTTTCATTCCACACTACAGTTGGCAGATGAGGGGGTGCAGATTCACACCAGTGAATTTGCTAATTATACAAAGGGTAACCGGGCAGAGAAGGCTATCATGGATGGGGCCAAAATAATAGCTCTACATATAGCCCGTGTTTTTTCTTGCTCCATGCTCTATGAACAAATGCAAGCCGAATTTAGTGCTGCAAAGGTAACACCTGATTGAGCAATAGTAACGAAAGTGTTATAGGGCGGATATTTACGTGTGTTCCATTGATTTCCCTTATTAGTTATATCTTAATTAGTATTTCCATCGCGTTCTTTTCTATATCAGCAGTTTTAAAGCAAATAGCTGCTGCTGATTCAAGGTGTTTATTTTCGCCAGTTAGGCCGGTTTTGCGGATTAGGGCAGCTATTTCGGTCCAATAGTCTGCTGCGTATTTATACAAATCATGTGCTTTTTCTAAAGCCTGGTTGCCTGGCAAATATTCAAGGCATTCTTTTAGAAAATCTCGATAAAAATTACGGAATAGTGCTCCCCCGGTACCTCCGCCTTCCATTAAATCTGCTGAGTCAACAAGATCCTGTTCAGGAGATGGGGCCATTTCTATCCATTTAGAAAGGTTTTGACTCATCTTTAGAATACCTTTATAACCTAAATTCTTTATCGGAGGATTAAGAAATTCTTTAGCAACAGCTTTGATCGCTTTAGGGATAACGTCTTTTATTGCTGGCTGATTCTGATTAATTTTTATTGACCAGGATCTTGCTTTTGCCGACATTGGCCCTTTTTCAAACCGGGCTTTCTCAAGATTTTCTAATCCCGTTTTATAGAAAGATCCCGAATCGAAAATGTATGCATCAGTTTGATCGTATCCGTAAACGCAGATGAAATGCCCGGCAAAATGAAAAGCACAATCAAAATATTCTAAATGATAACAATCGACCTGAAGCGCCACTGGAATATTCTGATCAATAAATTCTGTAATATTCGCCCATGCTTTTTTCCTTGAACCGGTTTCTATATCATCAAGGGTAATGTTGAGGTTGGCACAGAGATTTTGAGTGAGTTCGAATTGCTTCGAACGTCCTCCGATAAATGGCAGGTTCATTGTGCTCATTTTCCAGTAAATAAAGCCAAAACCCTGGCCAAGACCTATCATCATAGGTTCGCTAATCTCCATCCCTGCGTGTTTCATAAGTGACCCGGTGGCAGTGGTTTCACAATGTTTACCGTCAAAGCCTTCAAAATCATTAATGATCATATTCAGTCTCCTTTTCCCAATTATTAATAAGTTCATTTAAAAAGCTGATTTCACTTTGAATGAAGTTTAATGTATGTTTAAATAAAAGCTTGCCCTGAAATGATATATACTTTTTTTGCTCATGGTGGATCTCTGTTAAACGCTTATGCTCTTTTTCCAGAAAGGATCTTCTTTTTTTAATACAGTCTAATGCAGCTTTTGAAGGTAAAAGATTAATGGCGGATAATGCGAGATCGAACCTACGATCTCTTTCCCTGGTTTCAGATAATCCTTTAACGGTTTCCTTCTCCAACATTGTTAATCCCCTGGCAGTAAGGGAAAAAGTTCTTGCCGCAGGTCCCTGGGTTGTTTTTTTGGTGATCAGTTTACTTTGAACAAGGCCCTTGTTTTCAAGTTTTTTAAGCCCGTTGTAGATTGACGTCATACCGATGTCTGCCCATTCACGGCAGCCCCTGTTTTTTATATCAGTGTTTAACTGGTAGCCTGAAACAGTTTTCTTTTCTTTAATCAGTGATAGAAGCATATATTCGGAATTGCTCAGATCAAACATAGTAATTAGCTCCTCATTATTATTCTATAGATGTAATATAACATAGGTATAGTAATAGTGCAAGATTAATACTGCAAGGGGATTGTCAGGGGGACGGGGTTGTTGTCAACTTTTAAATAACAGGCTATTTTCCCCTGGACATTCTATAACGTTTAAAAGCAAAGTTGTTGTATCTTTGAGGGAAAACGATGACTAGGGAGTTATAACAATAACATCATTGGAGAAATAAAGAAACAGTGAACAAAATATTATATCCGGCAGTTCATACGAAACGGCAATATGATGGGTAATACACTTAAAAAAACGGCCAGGTTTTTCTGCGGTGGCTGCCTTGCCGGTCAGTCCACTGTGAAAGGACATCATAAATTCCCTAAAGATGAAACACTAATCTCTAAGCACCGGTGCAATAATGTCTATTCTATTAGTCCAAATACCACCACTATAGTTCTCAGGTAGCTGCTCTAGATCTTCTATAGTATCAAATCCTTCAGACCATTGGCCGTCACCGTTCACAAGAATAAATTGTGTGTTTACTCTATTCATTCTTTGTATAAATCTGTGCGGCCAACCCCAGAGGAATCGCGCATAATTTTGGGGCAAGATTATAAATGCATTGTGTATGGAAGGCGGTACATAGCCGGTCCAACCAGTAACCATATATGCCAGAAGTGCTTTTTGCATTGATTTTTTTGACATTACTCGTAATTGGGGCAGTCTGTCTTGTAAAACAGCAATAGGTTCATCTCCGCCATAGACAGCTAAATAATTTAGCTCTGTTTCAGAAATAGTTGATAAGTAATGAGCTAATAGTTCTCCTTCATCAGGATCATTACTTTTTATGTGGATAAGTAGTTCATGCTCAGAAAATGTGGCCAGAACCTCATCCAAACTTGGCATTAAGCCGATTCCTTTGCCACGGAAAGGAAAAGTCCTCCCGCCATCTGCAGTGTATCCATAACCAATATCTATCTTCTTGAGCTGGGCCAGGGTATGCTCTCTTGTAACCCCGGTGCCATCAGTACGATGATCTAATACCCAGTCATGAAAAACTGCAAATTGGTCATCCACAGTTGGATGTATATCAAGTTCAACCATATCCGCACCTTCGGCAAAAGCAGCAGCAATTGAGTCAATAGTATTCTCAAGAAATGGGTGTTCTGGTTCATAGATAATTTCTGCTGTATTTGTATCTCCGATTATCCCATCCATGGGGAAGGTTTGAGCAAGCCCGCGATGAGCTAACAAAAAAGGTGGTTTTGATGTGTCAGCAACGAAAAGAGAACTATTGTTTATATATACTAGAGTAAACAATGCTAATAGCACAATGGCTGTTTTAATCAATTTTTTTTCATATTAATCACCTCTCAGCATACTGACAAAACATGGTTTATACGTGTTCCGGCAGTGAAATTAATATAGTATCTCTTACCTTTTCAAGAGTAGCGTAAGCTCCTTCTCAGGTTCATCAACCACGCCAAATCCAATTAAAATTGTCGAACCAAGTTAACAGTCCGATTATTAGCGTAGCTATTGTTATCCACAAACTCCAATTCATGAGAGCTTGAACAAGAAATACTGTATAGTTTAATAATACCGCAAGTAAATATGCCCACACAATAAGCAGCAGTAAGGCGACTCTCGCTCTGTCTTGTTTTTAATTTCATGGCTTACTTCATCTGCTTTTCAATAGATCGCAAATTTCCGTCCTACCCCTGGGGTGTTCGAATTATGGATGGTAAAGAGAAGACTCAATTTTAAACAACCCTATTCAACCCCGGACATCAAAAGAATACCTGCAGTAGATCTGTTCTGGATGAAAGCGACAATGTGCTGATGCTTTTCTCCAATTTAAGCAGATTGTCTTTGATATAATCTGCATCTATATCCGGGGGCGCGTATATTGAGAAAAGCACTTCCGTGGTGGATGAGGTGATTCGGCTTTTATAATCGGGACCTCTTAAAATGCTCGATACAGGGCCTTTACTGTCACATAGTATTAAATCATTTTTAACAGTGACTACCTCTTTTTCAGATATAGATTGGTAAAACTCTGTGCCGTCTGCGATTTTTAGCTGTAAGGGTAATTGTAATTTAGTGAAATCATGGCCGGCAGTTAGTAACATTCCGTCTAACTCTGATAGAAACATTGCCAGCAGCAGCCCCGAAGCAGATTTCATCGATTTTTTCCCTTTAAGCACAGATTCCAGCTGTGCCAGAAGATGATAGTTATATCCAAACTTTTTGTAGTAGGTGATATATACATCTACCGGATAAAGCTTTTTTAACTCATTTCTTTCTAAATGTGCATACTTTCCGTATAAATTATTACGAAATTCAGTTATCATCGGTTCAGGAATTAAGCTTGAATAAGAGATATCTTTAATAACCATGATTCCCATTTTTGCTCCGGGATATACAGCACGAACTTTTTCATCAATAGTAAGCATATTATCCTCCCATATTCTAATATTTTACCAGATATTAAGCCGCCGCTGCTCAGGTGAAACATTTATATCTTTAATTATCTCCGAATTATGGCTTTTAGCAATTAGCAGCATGCTAACTATAATCAGGGTTCCTCCTGCCCACTGTACAAGCCCCAGCGGTTCTTTCAAAAGGAACAGCGACAGTAGTACAGAAGTAAGCGGAATTGCCCCCGAAAACGCTGCAGCAGTATACGCATCACAACGTTTTACCCCTTCATAGAAAAAGTAAAAAGCTAAGGCGGTTACAATCATCCCATACCATCCTAAAGCCATATACTCCTGTAGCCCAATAACTTGTAATGCCGCAAAAGGTTGTTCCCTTAAAGCCGGGGCGATAGATAGAATAAACGCAATTATTGATACCAGTAAAACTTGGACCATTGGGTGAATTTGCACGCTTGAATGGTGCTGCATTTTTAACCTGTGCCTTCTCGAAATAATACTGAAAACAGCTTCACTTGCCGCAGCGCCGAGAATGAGCATATTCCCCCAAACATGATAAACGGTTAGCTGAATGGGAGATTGATTAATACCCTGCAACAAAATAATGCCTGCAACAGTAAATCCAATACCCAGCGCTGTCCAGTATGATAATTTTTCTCTTAATACAAAATAAGCCAGCACTGAGGTGATTGCAGGTGTAGTTCCAACTAATATTCCTGCTTCTAATGTGCTTGTTATGCTTACACCAAACAGCAGGAAGACTCTGAACAGAAATATCCCAAAGATTGCTTGCATTATAATCAGTTTCCAGTCATTTTTTTTAAGCAAGCGAATCGTTTGAACCATTTTTATTCTATAAAAAGGAAACAAACAAAAAATCATAATTCCTAAACTTACGGTAGTTATTGTAAAACTGCTTAGTTTTTCAGATAAGATCGATCCTGTTACAACTGAGGTGCCCGCCAGTGAAAAGGCAAGTAACAAGTATATTTTACCCTTAATACCATCCATATCCAGCACCTTTCACCGCACAATATTCTACCGCAGATCACGATATGAGAAATTCTTTCTACAATGCTATAATAATAACTGGACTAATAAAAGTGCCACTTATAGACCATAATTATAGTTCCAGTTGGAGGCGTTGGGATGTGGGGAGTTAAACTGCGTTATAACAGTGAAGTTGGCCTGGCTCGGCAGATTTATTCATCTTTTAAACAACAGATCCTGACCGGTCGGTTTCCGGAGGGCGAAGTATTGCCATCAACACGTGAACTGGCAAAGGGTCTGGGTGTTTCCAGAAATACCGTTTGTGAAGCTTATGATATGCTCTGGACGGAAGGTTTTATTATCAGTCGTCAGGGTGCGTCTTCAAGAGTAGCTGAAGGGTTACATATTACACCAGGAAATACTGAACATAAGAAAGAAAGAAAAAAAGAACACAACCCTATCGTATGGGATTTTAAAACAGGGCAGCCTGATTTATCTCTTTTCCCCTGGAAATTATGGAGTAAAATGATTAACAACGCAGCAAGCTGCTTACCTGCTCAGCAATTGGGATACAGTGGCCCAAGAGGTTATGAGCCTCTATGTGAAGAAATTGCCGGTTGGTTGTTGCGCAGCAGGAGTATGGAAGTGCAACCGGGAGATATTTATATTACATCGGGTGCAACGCAAGCGCTTCACCTGCTGGTGGACATTCTTAATAAAGATAAATTTTCATTTGTGCTGGAGAACCCTTCGCACCCGGGAATTCGAACAGTTATTGAAGATAGGGGGTACCCATTGCAATGGATGGCGACTGATAATCAGGGAGCCGATGTTTCCACTATACAAGATAATAAATTGTCAGCCATATATGTAACGCCATCTCATCAATTCCCCTTGGGTGGCATTCTTCCGGCGGGTCGCCGGGCTGAGCTGATCAGGCTTGCCTGCGATAATAACTGCTATATAATTGAGGATGATTACGATAGTGAGTTCCGGTATTCCGGTTCTCCGATCAGTCCAATCTACTCCATGGATTTTTCACATGTAGTTTATGTAGGTACTTTCAGTAAAACTATGTTTCCTGCCCTGCGAATAGGGTTTGTAATATTACCCGGGAAATTGCAGGAAAAATGGGAGCATGGTCGGAATTATCTGGATGTGCAAAATTCAATTTTAGAACAAGTAGCACTGACTGAATTTCTGCATAGCCGAAAAATGGATAAACATATTCAGAGAATGCGCCGTGTTTACGGCGAAAAAAGAAAGATTCTTTTAAGCTCCGTCGAGCATACATTTGGAAGTTTGGTAAAGCCCTGGGGCGATGCTTCCGGCCTTCATCTATCGCTACAGTTTCCGGGGATTACATTCGGCAGGGAGTTTATCAGTGAATGCAGGAATGCAGGTATAAGAATAGCTACTGTAATACAATATTGCTCAACGGCAGACAAGCACATGGATAAGCTTCTTCTGGGATATGGGCATTTAACCCATGTGCAAATTGAAGAAGGTATTCGGGCATTGTATCGGGTATGGGAAGAATACTATTGTTAGACACAGAGGGACGTTTCTATTTTGTTGTTTTACAATTCTTTGCGCAGGCGGGGATCAAGGAAATCACGCATGCCATCTCCAATAAAGTTTGCACCCACAGCCATAGTCAGGATGGCTATGCCAGGGAATGTTCCGATCCACCAATAATTAAAATTTAATACCCCATCGGAAACCATGGCACCCCATTCAGGAGCAGGAGGAGGAGACCCCAAACCCAAGAAGCTGAGACCTGAAAATAGCAAAATAGCATTGCCAAAATCAAGCGTGGCTAATACCAGGACTGAACCGAGACAATTAGGAAGAATTTCGTTGAAGAATATACGGAAATGTGACATGCCAAGAGATTTTGCTGCTAATACATATTCGTTTTCTTTTGTGGCAATAACCATACTGCGCATCACGCGGGCATAGTTTGGCCACCAGATAACCACCATCGCCAGCAGGGTGTTGTAAAGATTTGGCCCTAAAGCCGCGGCGATTGTCATTGCAAGGATAATGGCTGGAAAAGACATTACCATTTCCGCTCCCCGCATCATTATTTCGTCTACCCACCCACCGATATAGCCTGCTATTCCTCCATAAATAACTCCCACCAAAGAGGCCAGGGCAATGGTCATTACGCCTGCAATCAGAGATATTCGACTGCCGACCAGGATGCGGCTGAATACATCTCTGCCGAGACTGTCTGTTCCGCACAAGTGATCTGAAGTTGGGCTTTGAAAACGACTTTCCATATTCTGTTCTAAATGGTTATATGGCGTAATCGTCGGCGCTAACAGTGCAACAATTATCCAGAGGAAACAAATTATAATTCCAACTGAGAATAATAAGTTATTTTTCATCAATCTTATTAGCATTTATTTGTACCTCACTCTTGGATCTAAAACCCCGTAAAGAATATCGATTAGTAAGTTAATGAATAGATAGTTAACGGCAATTAAGATTGACACACCGATAATTGCAGGGAAATCAAGGGTACTTGCTGCTTTGAAAGCATACTGGCCAATACCCGGCCAGGCAAAAATTGTTTCTACCAAAACCATACCACCTAAAAGGTTGCCAAAAGCAAGGCCAATAACGGTTACAACGGGAATTAAGGCATTACCCAGGGCGTGTCTGATTACGACCAGTTTTTCTGTAATCCCTTTAGCCCGTGCAGTACGGATAAAATCTGTGGATAACACTTCCAGTAGGCTGGAACGGGTTGTGCGGGTAATCAAGCCCATTGAAAACATACCCAGCACCAGTGCAGGAAGCATTAGATGATGCAGGGCATTTAAAGCCAGAGGCCAATTGCCAGCAATTACCGCATCCAGTACAAAAGCGTTAGTTACGGCCGGGGGTGCGGTAAAATAAGGGCTAATTCTACCGGGACCCGGGGCGATCCCCAAATTAACATAAAATACCAAAAGAAATACTAAGGCAAGCCAAAAACTGGGCACGGATACCCCGATAACCGAAACAAATCTCAATACCTGATCAATAAAACTATTCCTTTTCAAAGATGATATTATACCGAAAATAATTCCAAAAAATACTGCAATCAGCATTGCAAAAAAGGCCAATTCGATTGTGGCAGGAAAGAATCGCTTTAGATCATCTAATACCGGTCGCTGGGTTAAAATAGAGATACCCATATCGCCTTTTGCAAGGTTTCCTATATAGGTAAAATATTGAATATGTTTTGGTTGGTCCAGGCCCCATTTGGTCCTAAAAGCTTCCACCATTTCCTCGTTGTCAATATTACGCTGGCTTAGATTGGCCAAAACAGGATCACTGGGAACAGAGTGGGAAATGATAAAAACAACTAGCGATACTCCAATAATAAGGATTACCAAAAAGACCAGTCTTCTGAGAAAATATTTTAAAAAGCCCACTCTAATTCACTCCCAA
>Ga0334884_1004437_pt1 | contig 14439 bp, 11 predicted proteins | sample GraSluR1_MG_7_FD_207215 | JGI IMG/M metagenome (GOLD analysis project Ga0334884, IMG submission 207215) | Sludge microbial communities from methane-producing bioreactor in Wageningen University, Netherlands - Granular Sludge_12_05 R1 | ecosystem: Engineered > Bioreactor > Anaerobic >...
CGCCCCCCCCCCCCCGCGCCCCCCCCCCCGCGCCCGCCCCCCCCGCCCCCCCCCCCCGGGGCGCGGGGGGCGGGTTGGGGTTGTTGGCGGTTTTGTTCATTTTTAGTTTTCCTTGCTTCATTGTTTTATCTTCTGTTATATCATAGCATGAGTTTGATGAAAGTCAAATATTTTTTGGGAGTCTTTTTGCGGATTAGTTGAGAGTTCTGGCGGCTTGAGAGGATGGCCGCGGCGCGTGGGACTACGGCGGAGGAGGCGATGGGGTTTCTGAGGGAGCGTCGGGTGAAGGGGGTTGGGGTGGCGGATATGGCGGGGCGGCTGGCGCGGGCTATTGAGGCGCGGGATGCGAAGGGCGGGGTGGGAAAGGGGCAGAGGTAATGGGTGGTGCGGTGACGCTTCGGCGAGCTTTTTTTGCGTGGGCGCTGCTGGCGTAGCAAATGCAAGGAAAAGAGAAACCGTAGACGTCGGAAATCCTAACGATTAGAATGGCACTACGGAAGGGGCACAGTCAGAGGGTCGAGGATGAAATAGTGATGTGAAACATCTATGGAGAAGACAAAAAAGGTACTTGGTGCCTGGTACCTGAAATTGAATAGAGAGGCTTTGGCAGGAGATTATGAAATGCGAGTTGAGTGGTGGATGGAAAACATCTATAAAAAAAGAGTCCCGGTCCTTTTAATTTGAAAGGGTGGTTATGAAGGTTCCGCGGCGATGCGTTGGGGGGATGGTATACCATGTGTTGAACCGGGCGAACGGGAAGCTGAGCATTTTCAAGAAGCGGGGTGATTTTGAGGCGTTCGACTATGTTCTTGCGGAGGCGCTGGGTCGGTGCCCGTGCGAGTTGCTGGCGTACTGCGTCATGCGGAATCACTGGCACTTGCTGTTGCGGCCGCGGGAGGATGGGGCGCTGACGGAGATGATGCACTGGCTGACGGTGACGCATGTGCGGCGGTGGCATACGGCACACGGGACGGTGGGGATCGGGCATGTGTACCAGGGGCGGTTTAAGAGCTTTCCGGTGGCGTCGGAGGCTTACTATTTGACGGTGGTGCGGTACATCGAGAGCAATCCTGTGCGGGCCGGGTTGGTGGCGCGGGCGCAGGAGTGGGAGTGGAGCAGTCTTTCGCTGCGGGACGGCGCGGAAAGGAGCGGGCTGAAGCTGGCGACGGGTCCGGTGGAACTGCCGCGGAACTGGGGGCGGCTGGTGAATGTGCTGCCGAGGCGGACGGAGTTGTCGCAGTTGGAGAATGCGGTGCGGCGGGGGTGTCCGTTTGGGCCGGAGGACTGGGTGCAGAAGACGGCGGGGCGGCTTGGTCTGGAGGGGACGCTTCGGGCGCGTGGTCGGCCCAGTGGATCGACAAAGGAGGGGTCGGTCGTGCGGGGGACCGAGGTGAAGGAACGCCGCAAAGGAGGGCGACCGAAAACATCTACAAAAAAAGAGTCCCGGTCCCTTTAGTTTTCCAGGGAGGGGAATGTTTGCGGGTTTGCGGGGTGGGGGGTATAATTTGGAGGACTATGCGGTCCGGGTTGTTGGATTTGCTTTTCAGGTGTAAGGATTCGGGTGCGGAGGCGGGGGTTCCGCAGTGATTCGAGGGAGAATGGTGCTATGACGGCAGTTGTTGATGCTTACCTGAAGGAGATAAACCGCGCGTACTTGAACGGGGACGCGACGGAGCACACGCACAGGCCGGCACTGAAGACGTTTGTTGAGGCGCTTGGCAATAAGATTACCGCGACGAACGAACCCAAGCGCATGACAAGCTGCGGCGCGCCGGATATGAAAGCGGCACGGTTGGGTCGGCATCATCAGCAGGCGTTCGGGTATATCGAGTGCAAGGACATCGGGGTTGATCTTAAGAGAGAGGAGAGGGGCGAACAACTTAAACGCTACAGGGCAGCGATTGATAATCTGATCCTGACGGACTACATTTGTTTCAGACTTTACAAGGGCGGAGAACTTGCTGAAACAGCGACATTGGCGAAAGAGGGCGCGGGCGGAAAGTATGTCGCTACAGAAGACAGCATTAAAAACGTGCAGAAATTATTCGCGGCGTTCTTCACGGCAGAACCGGTAAGGGTCAGCAGCGCGCAGGAATTAGCCAAACGAATGGCGGGGTTGGGACAGCTTCTGCGCGACGTGATTGAAAAGAGCTTTGCCAAAGAGAGCGAACACGGCACGCTTCACGGCCAGTTCGAGGCTTTTAAGAAGGTGCTGCTGCACGATATGAAGGAGGATGAGTTTGCGGATATGTACGCGCAGACCATCTGCTACGGGCTGTTTGCTGCGCGGTGCTATTTGAACGATGAGGCGGTGTGGGGCAAGGACATGCACGCCGTACATCACGGCATCGACGGCAAGCGGGGGGAGTTTACCATCGAGAAGGCGGCGTATCTGCTGCCGAAGACGAACCCGTTTTTGCGAAATATCTTCGGGGATATTGCCGGACCAAGGATGGATGAGCGTATCTCCTGGATTGTGGAAGATCTGGTTGCGCTGCTGCGCGAGGCGCAGATGGACGCCGTACTGAAGGGATTCGGCAGAATCACCAAACGCACGGACCCTGTTATTCATTTTTACGAAACGTTTCTTGCGGCGTATGACCCGAAGCTGCGCGAGAGCCGGGGTGTGTACTATACTCCGGAACCTGTGGTGTCATATATCGTGCGGAGCGTGGACTGGCTGTTGAAAGAGAAGTTCGGGCTAAAGCAGGGGCTGGCGGACAAGAAGAAGATAAGAATTGAAAAAGGAAAAAACTGCAAGCAGGATGCTTCGACTGCAATGGTGCATCGGTGCCTTGTGCTGGACCCGGCGGCGGGGACGGGGACGTTTCTGTATGAGGTGATTAAGCAGATTCACAAGGGGTTTAAGGATAAGGGGGCGTGGAACTCGTACGTGAGAGAACACCTGCTGCCGCGGCTGTTCGGGTTCGAGCTGATGATGGCGCCTTATGCAATCTGCCATATGAAATTAGGGCTGGAACTGGCGGATACGGGATATGACTTCGGGAGCGATGAACGCTTAGGGGTGTACCTGACCAATACGTTAGAGGAGGCGGAGGAGATGAGCGGGATGCCGTTGTTCACACAATGGCTGGCCGACGAGGCACGGGCGGCGAACAAAGTCAAAAGGGATTTGCCGATTATGGTGGTATTGGGGAATCCGCCGTATTCGGGACACTCGGCGAACGCAAGCTGGACTATAAATGCAAAAGGCAAGAAGGTCAGAAACTTCATCGGGGGTCTGGTTGACGATTATTATTATGTGGACGGACAGCCCTTAGGTGAAAAGAATCCAAAGTGGCTGCAAGATGATTATGTAAAATTCATTCGCTATGGACAGTACCGGATTGAGCAGACGGGCAGCGGAATACTTGCATTTATTACGAATCACGGCTATCTGGACAATCCGACATTTCGCGGGATGCGGCAGCAGTTGATGAAGACATTCAGCGAAATTTATATTCTTGACCTGCACGGGAACAGCAAGAAGAAAGAGGTCTGCGCCGACGGTTCGCCTGACAGCAATGTATTCGACATTCAGCAAGGCGTGAGCATCGGGATATTTGTGAAGGAGCCGGATGCAACCGGTGAGGCGAAGGTCTTTCATGCTGAAGTGTGGGGAGGCAGAAAAAGTAAGTACGAATGGCTAAGCAGATGTGACATTCGGACAACAAAATGGATTCGTCTTGAAGTAGGTGAACCAACTTACCTGTACAAGCGATTGGATAGTGCGGAATTTCACGAGTACAGAGACCGCTATCGCAGTGTGTGCGAGGTTTTTCCAACTAACGGGTGGGGTATAGCTACTCGAAAAGATTATCTCCTTGTGGATTTCACGTTGAAGGCGGTCGTCGACCGATTCAGGGACATAAAACATCTTACATCTGGAAAAGCGATAGAGAAATACAACATCAAAGAATCTCCGCATTGGAACTTCGTAGATGCTCAAAGTAAAATGTCTAAAAACATTGTCCAGCACGTTTGCCCAGTTATGTTCAGGCCGTTCGATACTCGGTATCTGTATTACGAAAAATGTATGATCGAAAGAGGCGATCATCGTTACAATCTAATGCAGAATATGCTAAAGGGTAATCTTTGCCTCATCACTGTCAGAAGATCAGAAATCGCCGGTATACCACAGCATTTCTTATGCACTGACAAGTTGTCTGTCTTGCATTCTATTTCCTCAAAGGAAGGAAATTTTGTATTTCCTTTGTATCTGTACAAAGAAGACGAAGACCTACGAGGTGCACAACGGACGTTCGATGACGGTGCTACTGTCTGGCCAGCGGGTAAGGACGGTCGAGTGCCGAATCTGGATAAGGGGTTTGTGGAGGAGTTGGCGGCACGGGTGGGGCTGGAGTTTGTGAGCGATGGACGAGGGGACTTGGGAGAAAAGGCAAAGGGTAAGGGGAAGAAGGGCGGAACGTTCGGGCCAGAGGATGTATTTGCGTGGATATACGGGGTGTTTCATTCGCCGCAGTATCGGAAGCGGTACGCGGAGTTTTTGAAAATCGATTTTCCGCGGGCGCCGCTGCCGAAGGATGGGGCGCAGTTTACGGATGTGTGCCGGATCGGGCATGAACTGGTGGGGCTGCATTTGATGGAATCGGATGCACTTGAGAAAAGGGAACTGCGTCCGGGGTTTGGTGTGGAAGGCAGCATGGGGGTGGAGAGCGGGTATCCGAAGTACGATGGGGGTCAAGTGTATATCAATGAGAAGCAATACTTTGGGGGGGTGCGCGAGGAAGTTTGGGGGTTTATGATCGGGGGGTATCAGGTATGCGAGAAGTGGCTGAAGGACCGGCGCGGGCGGACGCTGAGCTATGATGATGTGGAGCATTATCAGAAGATTTGCGGGGCGATCAGTGAGACGATCCGGCTGATGGCTGCTGAAAGCCTTAAGCTGTTTGAGGAGTGAGTGAGAGAATCCAATGGGTACTGCTCCAGCGGGCGCAAAGACATGATCATGCTCATAGATCACTCCTCTTCCTTGGTTTTCTCGAATATGGCTGTGTTATTATCCTTGAGATGGGCAGGTGGGCCCCTTTATTTAACCCATCGCTACGGGACTCTCCATGGGTGCAGATAGGGTCCGATTTCGTCGAGCGGGATGGGCTCCATCAGGAGGGATTTTAGTTGCTGGTTGCTTTCCTCGGAGAGAACTTTCGGGCCGAGCGAACGATCGGTGGCCGTGTTGAGGGTCGCCTGCTGGATATTGCCGTCCCGGAGGAAGGCGCTGCCCTGGGCGATGAAGAGATTACGGCTAAAGAAGTTGACGTCGGCGTCGGCGTCGATTGTGGCCAGGTCGGGATAGCGGGTGGAGTAGGGAGGCTTTGCCGCCTGGTCGCGGAATCGCTGGATGGATTCGAGCCAGCGTTTGGCGCCCCAGCGGCTGAAGCTGATGCCGGCGCGGCAGTCGATGAAGACGTTGTTGTCCACGAGGTTGTAGTGGCCGCCGTGGATCTGGACGCCGCCGAAGAGGGCATCGCCGCATCGCTCGAAGAGATTGCCGTGGATGACGATTCCGGAGATCATGTCGTCGAGGCGGATGCCCGCAGCGCCGCAATGGGTGCCGCCGCGGATATCGCTCCAGCGGTTCCAGCGGATCACGACGCCGCGATAGAGGGGATTGCCCCACATGTCGATGCCGCCCTGGTCGTCGGACTCCTGGACGACCTGGCGGATGGCGTTCAGCTCGATGACGTGGTCGTTGCCCTCGATTCGCATGGCCGAGGATGGCATGCGCTCGAAGAGGTTGTGGGCGATTCGGTTGCCACAGCCGTCGAGGTGGACGGCGGGGGTGTAGGTGCGTTTGAGGCGGGAAATATCGTAGACGGTGGAATTTTCGACGAAATGGCGGCCGGGTGTGAGGGCCTGGCGGCTGCCGCCATTGACCCGGGCACCGCCGCAACCGAGCGTGTGCATTGTGCAGCCGAAGATGCCGTGGCGCAGGCCGCCTTCGACGAGGATCGCATCGCCGCCCAGCCGGCGGACGGTACAAGCGGCGATCAGGCAATCGGCGCCGCCGCGGATGCGAATGCCGTCGGCCCGCCCTTCCTGGAGCGTCAAACCGATCAGCAGGACGTGCTCGGCGCCGTCGATCGTGACGAAGGGCTCGCTGAGCACGCTCAGGATCGTCTCGGCCTTCGACGGCTCGACGCCTTCGGGCGGGAGCCAGTAGATCATGCCGGTGCGGCGGTCGAGGTACCATTCGCCCGGCGTGTCGATCTCGCGGAAGATATTCGCCGCGTAGTAGCGCTGGTCCTTGCGGTAGCCGTAGTTGGAGTAGGGCGGGGCCAGCTCAAACGACCGGGTGTCGGAGTCGATGGAGGCGACGGTCTGATACTGCTCGAACCAGTCCCAGAACCAGTAGCCATAGAGGCGCACGTCGGGCTCGTCGAGCCATCGGCTCGGGCGGTCGTCGACGTACCGGAACTTGCCGTCCCTGCACCCCTTGATCGTGCCCCAGACGGTGAAGGTGTCGGCGCCGAGGATGTCGCCTGTCTTGACGAAGCCGTCGTTGGGCCAGCGGGCAAGCGTCTGGGGGCTGCCGTCGGCGAACAACTCGGGCCGGCGGCGGAGTCCGGTGGCGTCGCCCATGTCCTTGAGTCCCAGCGCCTTCAGATCGGCCTCCAGCACGCGGTCGCGAACGGACGGGTCGAGCTTGTCCCGCATGGCTGCGTGAGAGATCGGCTTCCATCCGGTGACTTTCATTCCGCCGTGAAATACCGGAGTCTGGCCGGGTTTGGCCTGATAGACCACCGGGGCCTGGGTGGTACCCGAATCCTCCGAAGCCAGTGCAAACGACCGCTCGACGGGATACGACGCGCCGCCGATAAGGATGCGGACGCCACCCTTGGGGAGCGTGCCGCCATGCGACCTCTTCATCGCACGCACGGCGTCTCTTGCCCGCTCCAGTGTACGAAAGGGCCTGCTCTCGGAGCCATCCGCTTGATCGCTTCCTTTTGGCGAGATGTGGAACGTCGCGGCAGGCTCGGGCAGCATCGGCAGTTGTGCACGGTAGGCCTCAGGGTCGCGCGAGGGCAGGCCCTGTGTCCGACGTTGCGTCTCCACGACGCGGCGCTTTGCCGTGTCCCGGAAGAACGGCGGGAGAGTCTCATCGGCCGTCAGTCGCCGCCATGCGGCAATCGCTTTGGCAGAATCATCGCGAGCCAGGGCGGTCTCCGCCAAGCCCAGATGAGCCAGACCGCGAACGAACGGCGGGGCCGATCCATCCTGAGCGACCGCCTCGAATCCCTCGGCAGCGATATCGAGTTGTCCGTCTGCCAATGCCTTCGCTGCGGCGTCCAGTCGCGGCGCACAGGTCGCAGGCGATTCACCTGCGGCGGCAGCAAGGGGGGTAATCATGATTGCCACAAAGCCCCATACCAGTAAGAGCCTCTTCAGTTGCAGTTGCATAGAGTGCATCCTCATGACCCATTTTGACCTCGCCCGGCTACGCCGCCGAGCCGTATGCCGTTATTGTATCAGCACAGCCGGTCCGTTACCAGCATCAGGGCTGCTTTTCGGACCCAGGGGCCTGATCTGTCTGCAGCCACGCCCTGTTTTCTCCTCTGGGCACGGAGTATCTTTGCCGGCGGCTGGTGGTTGGTATGATTTACAAATGTTTTGACGGTTTGTGCGGGGGGTATTATACTCGGCAATCGCAATTGGGCGGTTATACAAAACGAGGGAGACAGTCTATGGACAGCAATAGAATCGTTGGGGAAGGGATTACGTTTGACGACGTTCTTCTGGTTCCTGACAAGAGCGACATAGTACCGAGCGAGGCGGATACGTCGACGCGGCTGACTGACAATATCCGGATTAACATACCTCTGATTTCGGCGGCGATGGATACGGTTACGGAGTCTGCTTTGGCGATTGCTCTTGCGCAGGAGGGTGGGATCGGGATCATTCACAAGAACCTTAACGTTGCGGCTCAGCGTCGCGAGGTGGCGAAGGTGAAGCGTTCGGAGAACGGCGTTATACAGGATCCGGTTACCCTTACGCCGGACGATCTTGTAGAGCGTGCGCAGGAGATGATGAACGAGCAGAACGTGTCGGGGATTCCGGTTGTTCGGGGCAAGAGGCTTGTTGGGATACTGACACGTCGGGATATGAAGTTTTTGCAGGACCCTTCGGCGAAGATCGAGACGGTGATGACGCACGAGAACCTTGTTACCGGGCCGGCGGGGACGACGCTGGAGCAGGCCAAGGAGATTCTGCGCCATCATAAGGTGGAGAAGCTTCTGCTGGTCAACGATCGGGGGGAGTTGGCGGGTCTGATCACGATGCGGGACATAGATCGTTTTCAGCAGTATCCATTGGCGGTTCGGGACGACCGGGGCCGGCTGCGCGTGGGGGCGGCGGTAGGGCCGCACGATTATGAGCGGATCGAGGCGCTGATCGATGCGGAGGCGGACGTGATCGTGGTGGATACGGCGCACGGGCATTCGCAGAACGTATTAGAGACGGTGAAGACGATCAAGGAACGTTACGATATCGACGTGATCGCGGGGAACATTGCGACGAAGCGTGCGGCGGAGGACCTTGTTGCGGCGGGGGCGAACGCCGTGAAGGTAGGCATAGGGCCGGGGGCTATCTGCACGACGCGGGTGATATCGGGGGTGGGGGTGCCGCAGGTTTCTGCGGTGATGGACTGCGTTGAGGCGGCGGAGAAGGCGGGGATACCGGTGATCGCGGACGGGGGCATACGGCATTCGGGGGATATAACCAAGGCGATAGCGGCGGGGGCGTCGAGCGTGATGTTGGGGTCGCTGTTTGCGGGGCTTTATGAGAGTCCGGGGCAGTTGGTGATCTTCAAGGGGCGGCAGTTCAAGGAGTATCGGGGGATGGGGTCGTTGGGGGCGATGATTGCGGGGTCGGCGGATCGGTACGGGCAGAAGGGCGAGAGCCGCAAGGACAAGCTGGTGCCGGAGGGGGTGGAGGGTCGCGTGCCGTATCGGGGGATGTTGGGCGATTATGTGTATCAGCTTGTGGGGGGGCTGCGTGCGGGAATGGGCTATTGCGGGACGCGGACGATTGACGAGCTTCGGACGAAGGCGCGGTTTGTGCGGGTGAGCTCGGCGAGTATAAGCGAGTCGCATCCGCATGATATTATGATAACGAAGGAGTCGCCGAACTATTCGGGTTCGGAGCAGTTTGAGGGTTAGCAGTCTGGGTATGGATATGAGCAGAGAAGTAGTAGCTATCGTTGATTTCGGCAGTCAGTACGGTCAGTTGATTGCTCGTCGGGTTCGGGAGCAGAAGGTTTATTCGGAGATTTATCAGCCGGGGGTGGCGGCAAGCGAATTGGCTCGGCTTAATCTGAAGGGGATTATTCTTTCGGGGGGGCCTGCGAGCGTTTATGCGGCGAATGCGCCGATGTGCGATCCGCGGCTGTTCGAGTTAGGGGCGCCGATTTTGGGGATTTGTTACGGGATGCAGATTGGGTGCAAGGTGTTGGGGGCGGATGTGCGGCCTGCGAAGAGCAGGGAGTATGGGCGGACGAACCTGAAGATCACGGGGGGAGGGGATTTGTTTGCGGGTCTGCCGGAGAGCACTACGGTATGGATGAGTCATGGTGACCAGGTGAACGAACTGCCGGTGGATTTTGTTGCTCTGGCGGAGACTCCGACGTGTCCTTATGCGGCGGTGAGGCATACGGCGCGGCGGTTTTACGGGGTTCAGTTTCATCCGGAGGTAACGCATACTCCGCGGGGGTCCGATATCATCAAGAATTTTGTTTATGATATCTGCGGATGCAGCGGCGACTGGCAGATGAGCGACTTCGTGGAGTATACGATCGGGACGGTTCGGGAGCAGGTGGTGGACGGGACGGTGATCTGCGGGCTGAGCGGGGGGGTTGATTCGGCGGTGACGGCGGCTTTGCTGCATCGCGCGATCGGGGATCAGTTGGTGTGCATATTCGTTGATAACGGGCTGCTTCGCAAGAACGAGCGGCAGGGCGTGGTGTCGATGTTCAAGGACCATTTTCACATGGACCTGCACGTGGTGGACTGGGGGGCGGAGTTTCTGGCGAAGCTGGCAGGTGTGACGGACCCTCAGCAGAAGCGGAAGATCATCGGTGCGGAGTTTATCGAGGCGTTCAAGTCGGAGGCGGAGAAGATTGCGGGAGCGCGTTTTCTGGCACAGGGGACGCTTTATCCCGACGTGATCGAGTCTGGGAACAAGGACGGCAATCTTGCGGCGAACATCAAGCTTCATCATAACGTTGGGGGTTTGCCGGAGGAGTTGGGGTTCGAATTGGTTGAGCCGCTTCGTGATTTGTTCAAGGATGAGGTTCGGAAGGTGGGGGAGTACCTTGGGCTGCCTGATGATATGGTTTGGCGGCATCCTTTCCCTGGGCCTGGGCTGGCGGTTCGGGTTATCGGGGATGTTACGGCGAAGAGATTGGAGATTTTGCGGGAAGCGGACGATATACTGATTGAAGAAATCAAGGCGGCGGGGCTATACCGTTCGATCAGCCAGGCTCTTGCGGTTCTTCTGCCGGTGGGCACGGTTGGCGTTATGGGGGACGAGCGGAGTTATGAGCACGTGATCGCGATTCGTTCGGTCGATACGACGGATTTCATGACGGCTGATTTTTCGCGGATTCCGTATGAGGTGCTTGGGCTGGTGGCTGGGCGGATAATCAATGAGGTTCGCGGCGTGAACAGGGTTGTTTACGACGTTTCGAGCAAGCCGCCGGCGACGATTGAGTGGGAATAGAGATTAGCACGATGGTGCGTGGCAAGTCCGGCAGTTGAACAAGACCTTAAGTCTATTTGGGATGACAGGGATGTTTTTGAGTTGGGCCAAGGGATTGGGCTTTGTGGCGGTTGTCGGCGTTTTTGTTTTAGCGGGCGGCTGTCAGCATGTCGAGGGTCGGGCATCGTATTCGCCGGAGGGCTCCGGGGTTGTGGAGTTGGAGGGGGCGGAGTCTTCGGAGGGGGTTGTTTCGGAAGGCGCGACTTCGGGGGAGATTGTTTCTGAGGGTGCGACTTCGGAGGCGACAGCTTCGGAGAGGACGGCTTCGCCGCCCGGATTGGGCGCAGCGGCGGGGAGTCTTGCGGAGCGGATATGGTCTCTGCCTGGTGTTGTGATCGAGGATTCCAAGGAGATTGTCAGGAGCGAGGGGAATCTGTTCTGGCTTCTTGCGGCGGCTGGGGGCAGCATTGCACTACGTCAGAGCGGGGCGGACGACCGTATCGACGACAGTTTCCGTGACAATCCGTGGATCAGCAGTAATAAGGGCTGGGATGAGTTTGTGTACCAGGTTGGCGGTCCGGGGGTTCATTTTGCGGCGAGCGGGATATGGTATCTCAGCGCGGCTGCTAAGGGTGATCCGGTTGGTACGCGCAACGCGTGGACGATGCTGGAGGCGTTGTCGGTTACGGGTGCGGCGACGCTGGCGCTGAAGCTGATTATCAATGACGAGACTCCCAACGGCAAGAATCTGGCGTGGCCGAGCGGTCATACATCGAGTTCTTTTACGGTTGCGGCTGTTCTGGACGAGTTGTACGGGCCGGCGGTTGGGATACCGGCGTACCTCGGGGCGGGTTTTGTTGGTTATCGCATGATGGATGCGCGTGATCACTGGGCGAGCGACGTTTTGTTCGGGGCTGTGCTGGGTTATATCGTGGGTCACCACGTTGCGCAGAAGTATCATTCTCCGGAGGTGGCGGGTTTCAGGCTGGTGCCTTATAACGACGTTGTGGCGGACAGGTACGTTACGGGGGTGGGGTTCGTGAAGGCGTTTTAGGGTATGTCGATGGCTTGGCGCTGAACACGGGCAGGATGCCCGTCCCACGGCGTTTTCTCGCACGCCTGGGTCTGGCGGGAGGCGGAAAGGTCTTGAAAACAGCACGGTGAATGTATAAAATACCGGGCTGCGCGTATTGTGTGAGAGTGGCGGTATTGGTTTTTGAGAGACTGTGATGTCGGAATTTATTATAGAGCCCAACCAGCGTATCAAGCGTTTGCCGCCGTATCTTTTCGGTCGTTTGAATGCGTTGAAGCAGGCCAAGCGTCAGGCGGACGTGGATGTAATAGATCTTGGGATGGGCAACCCGCTTGACAGCGCGCCTCAGATAGTGATCGACAAGGTTTGCGAGGCTATTCGTGATCCTCGGAACCACCGTTATTCGGTTTCGCGCGGGATATATAATCTGCGGCGCGAGGTTGCGATCAAGTACGGCAAGCAGTGGAACGCGGAAATTGACCCTGATAAGGAGGTTTTGGCGTGCATAGGGTCCAAGGAGGGCTTCAGCCACTTGTGTCTTGCGATGCTTGGGCCGGGGGATACGGCGGTTGTTACAGATCCTGCATTTCCGATTCACACGTATGCGGTTGCTCTTGCGGGGGCGAATGTAATCAGTGTTCCGTTGGGGAACGACCAGAAGTTTCTGGATACGATTGCGATGGTGTGTGAGCACTTGTATCCTCGGCCGAAGCTGCTGATTTTGAATTATCCTCATAATCCTACGGCGATGACCGTTGACGACGGATTTTTTGAGCCGGTGGTGGAGCTTGCAAAGCGTTTTCAGATTGCCGTGATCCATGATTTTGCTTATGGGGAGACCTGCTATGACGGATACAAGGCGCCGAGCTTTTTGTCGGTGAAGGGGGCGAAGGACGTTGGGGTGGAGTTTACGACGATGAGCAAGCCCTACAATATGGCGGGTTTCAGGATCGGCTTTGTTGCGGGCAATCGTCACATGATAGAGGCTTTGGCGACGATCAAGGGTTATTATGACTATGGTATTTTTCAGCCTATCCAGATTGCCAGCATCATAGCGATGCGTCATTGCGGTGATGACGTTTTGTCGCAGAATGCCAAGTATCAGTCGCGGCGGGACGTTGTTTGCGAGGGTCTTCGGCGGATAGGGTGGGAGGTTGAGACTCCGCGTGCGTCGATGTTTGTGTGGGCTCGGGTTCCGGAAGATCGCTTGGGGGGCAAGGGTACGATAGACTACGCAATGGATTTGATGGAGGGTGCGAATGTCGCCATTGCTCCGGGCAGGGCGTTTGGTGAAAACGGGGAGGGATATATGCGGATAGCTTTGGTTGAGAATGAGAACAGGCTTCGTCAGGCTATTCGCAATATATCGCGTTTCGAGCAGGGGAAAAGGCAGATTTCGGGGCAGTGATGAGGGTGTTTTTATTGGGGGAGATTAATCTTAAACAGGCCCGATAGAAAATAGAATTGCTCTTGACAATCGGCCCTGGGTGTGGTTTAATATGGGGTATATGGCGGGGACCTGTGCGGCGTTGCGTCGGGATGTGACGTCGTGTTTTTCAGGGCTGATTGAACAGATTTTGTGGGGACGGTAATTAGACAGGAGTGTGTGATGAGTGCATTGAGATGGGGCATGTCGGCGTGCGTGTTGATGGTTCTGGTGCTGTTTTTGTCGAGTGCGCAGGCGGGTCTGGAGGTTCTTCCGACGAGTTCGCATTACCAGGGACTTCGATTGGACGGTGATCTGCGGATTGAATTTGCCGTTTACGACAGCCAGGGGGGCAATGAGTTTGCTCAGGCGGGTTTTGCGGCTTCCGGTGAAGGTCGTTACACGTATGTTTATCAGTTGTTCAATCAGAACAACGGCGTCAACGGCGGCGTTGAGCTTTTCCAAGTGAGCGGGATAGGTCTTGGTGCGGTTACAACCCAGGAGCAGATCGGCTCGGCTGATGACCTGGCGGGCGGCATTGCGGCAACGGGGGCGTACTTTGACGCTTCGCTGACGAAAGGGGCCTGGGAGTTCGAGAACGGGACTCTGGTAGTCGGCAAGCATTCGGTGTTTTTGATTATCAGCAGCGACAACGACTGGGTCGCGGGTCAGTATACGATCCAGCTTGCGTCGGATATTCCGGTGCCGGGCGGTGATGACAATGAGATTCCGGAACCGGCGACGCTGATCTTTACGGCTCTTGGCGGGCTGGCACTTCTGGGCCGCAGGGGTATGCGTTCGTAGAGTTCAGAAACGACATAGTGCTTAGGCACGAATGGGGGAAAGGTTGATGAAGACAATGTTGTTCAGAGTTTGTTTGGCGGCGGCGATCTGCTGTGGTGTTGCGGTTGCTCAAAGCGGGACAGATGAATTGTATTCGCTGATGGTTCAGCAGAGCCCGGTTGACGCGGGTTTTGTGAGCCCGGCGGCTGGTCTTCACAGGATTCGAATGGGTGATCAAGTAACGCTTGAGGCGGTGGCGAAGCCGGGTTACCGTTTTTTGTACTGGCTTGGCGATGTGAGCGACTCGTCGACTGATCAGGCGATTGTGGTGATCGATGCGCCGAAGATCGTTGTGGCTGTGTTTGGGCGTTTGGAGTATGAACTGATGATCGACGGCGGCGGCTCGGGCTCTGAAGTTCAGCTCGGGGGCGGCGGTTCGTGGAACAGCGGAGTTGGCGCCAGCAGTTTGACGGGCAGCGGG